>Ga0315914_1001786_pt1 | contig 32741 bp, 16 predicted proteins | sample MpolenodulesMG_FD_203920 | JGI IMG/M metagenome (GOLD analysis project Ga0315914, IMG submission 203920) | Medicago polymorpha root nodule microbial communities from Los Angeles, California, United States - elongated nodules | ecosystem: Host-associated > Plants > Roots > Nodule | place: USA...
TGAATAATTTCAGTTGGATATGGAGAAGGCTTTGGAGGAATTTCAATGTCTTCAATATCTCCTTCAAGCATTTCTATTACTCTGTCCATTGAAGGACGATCAATAGGGTTCAATTGTATACACCACAGAGCAATTATGAACATCTTTTTCACATTTTTCTTTTCCTCATCGGTAGCTTCTCCGGATATATCTATCTCCCTTTCTTCAATCAATTCATTGTAAATCCAGTAGGGAAAGAAAATTTGGCTTGAATCATCTGCATTTGAGTTCAAATTTCTTCTCCTGTTTGCTATTTCCATTAAGAGCATTCCAAAGCTATACACATCGGCCTTATAGGAAACTTTACCAATATTTTTGTAGAACAATTCTGGCGCCATGTAACCAATTGTTCCTCTAGCAGCAGTCAAAGTCACAATGCTATTGTCAACTGGATAAAGTTTTGCAAGACCAAAGTCTGATACTTTGGCGATGAAGTCCTGGTCAAGAAGTATGTTATGAGGCTTGATATCAAAATGCAAAATTTGCATGTCACAACCTTGATGCAAATAAGCAATTCCACGTGCCACTCCAAGAGATATCTCGTACATTTGCTTATAAGTTAAGGAAATATGATCTTCTCTAGAAGAAATATATCTATCAAGAGAACCATTGGGCATGAAATCATAAACAAGAGCACGTTTTGATCCCTCAACACAAAATCCAATAAGTCGCACCACATTGGTGTGATGTATTTTTCCTATAGTTGCAACTTCACTAATGAAATCTTGTCCATTTCTATTTCCCTTAAGTTTGCCCAACATCTTTATGGCTACCAAAGGCCCACTACGGAGCTTTCCCTTATAAACCTTACCATATCCTCCTTCACCCAACTTTTCCTTAAAGCCTCTTGTCATCTGCTTTATCTCTTTGTATGAATACCTAATTGGCATGAGGGAGTTCCCTTGAAGAAAATCTTCGATGTTTTCATACATTGATGTATGCCTTATTCTATATATATGTATGAGTTTTCCAAAGAGAGCTATGAGACCCAACATAAATCTAATCATAATGTATGATGACAAGATATACCTTCCAATTATTTTTCCCATGTCAATACCAATCTTAGATTCAGAAACACCCTGAGCTCCATCGTATATTCTCACACCTATTGCATGTGTTAGTCCTGAAATATATGATTGCAATAATATTAACATTATTAAACAATAGAATGATATAATATTCAAATAACAATGGGAAAATGACTTAACCAAAATTTGTGAATATAAAAAATTACCTCTGGCAATTCCGTACATAATACCTGCGAGAAATTTTAGTGAAGTCAATTAAAAAATGAAAGAGATGTCTTAGAAGAATACAAATTGACACACAAAGGGTAAGTAACTAGAATTCATTACTTATTTAGGTGTTAAAGCTTTTTGAATGGAAAATAAATTTATAGAAACATAATACAATGGATACTTAAACTCAAAATCAATCTCAACACAAAAGAAGACATAATTCAAAAGAAAAGCGATCAATTACTAAAGACAATATTACTACACCAATTTTGCAAACAATCCAACCAACACTTGAGACAAAAGGGAAACAAGCGAAACCTAATAAAAATAAATAGAAAGAAATTTTTTTATTTTTTTTTAGAAAAAAAAAGAAAGAAACTTATCCAAGCCACACACAGTCTTAACATTATGTACCGACATAAATAGGCTTGTAATCATAATTTTTATTATAAGTGTCGAGTTTCAAGAACAAAATAGAGAGACGAAGAGAGAGTGAAGCTGAGTTTATCATTAGGAAGATTTGGAGTTTGGATTCAAGTTTTTGGATGCCTCACCACCACATATCATCTATTCTTTGTTAGTTACTCCACTAGAATAGAGTTTTTAATTTATTTAACTATTTTGGTTGTTTAAAAAAAATTAAAATAATAATAATTCAAAGTTTCAATGAAAACCTAAAATGTTAATAAGTACTCTCGTCATTATTATAAACAAAAAAAGGTTGCATTAATATCCCTAATATACCATTTAGTTAATTAAAAACATTAATCATGAATAATTGGGCGAGTTTTCTATTAAACTTAAAAAATGATACTTAATTAAATGAATTTAAGTTGTATGTTGCATAACATATAATTTTTTTTAGAGAAATGCTAAGAACACTCTATTTCTAGCACTTTCTCTAACACTCACTTTCCTATTGGTTTGGATGAAACATATGTGAGTCTCACCACTTTGTATTGGATCCATTTCCAATGTGTAGTGTCCACATTGATTTCATCAAATAAGAGAGTAGGTGTGAGAGAGAGAGAGTTAGAAAGAGAGTGTCCATACTCCTAAAAAATAATTAATTTTAGTTAAAAAGTCAAACTAGTCCATTAAAATTGGTATCGGGTGAACCGAACTTGAAACATTAAGATGAGCATACTTCAAGGTCTCAAACCAACACCATCAGACCAATCCAAACGGGTCAATTGTACTTATGGCTAACGTTGTTAATAACCAGAAATTAGTTTTATTTGGATATAACAATAGTCGGAGGAAAACCAAGTGATTCGACTCGTGGATGGTGAAATTCCCCTAAAAATGAATTGTTAACAGAACCCAAATTTGAATCAGCTATAAAGCAAATTTTAATTAAACTTTATTTATATCCCAACCGAATTCCAAATTTCCTTAATTCTCTTACCTTTATAACAAAGTGGTTAACATAAAATAATAGTGACATAAGGGAGTAATTATGTGTTAGAAAGTTAAAACATTTAGTATTTGAAACAAAGTGTGTAGAATTAAAGAAGTTATAGGAAACATTTCTCCTTACCTTCGACAAACATTCGCAGCTTCGATGGAGGTCCTGAATCTCCTAAAATTAAAATAAAGAAGTTAGCCGATTTAACTCTCAAAGGTGGTATGTGTGTACGTACACACATATGTTAACAACATTTTCTTTTCATCAATCTCTCTAACACCCATTTTTTTTTTTGATTGGGTTAAATAAATAGGAAAATGATTGGTAGACCACTCATATTTTCATACCACCCATACACCCCCACATATTTGAGAGGAGAGAGATAGATGAATGGAAAAAGAGACAAAGTGTTTGTGAGGTTTAGGCCACATGTCACATGTTTGTGTGGAGATTTGAGTGTGTATGCCACCTATGGATGTGCATGTATCACCACTCAAATAAATATGAGTCCTACATTTTGCAAATGTTGAAAAGAGAGTGTTGCTAACATTCCTTATATATAAATTTCTTGGCCAAAAATCAACCACGTTGCGGTAAAAAAGATGGTTTGGGACCAAAGTTGTGGATACTTGACGACCAAAAATTTCGATTTTAAAATAGGAAACGAGAGAGCAATTAAGTCGACGAAAATGTAAAGTTGTACTTACCAAATAGGTAAGGTGGACAACCGACGTGAAATCCCAATGTTGTTATACATGGACTTGACGGATCATTGCATTCAAGGTTCCAAGTGGTTTCTCTCAAATAGCAATCTCGGACTCCGCAAAGATCTTCACAAGCACCAGTCATCCAAGAAACTTCAAATCCAGCCACCAACATCCTATGAATTTCACTGTAATCAAATATTTGATTCGGAACCTTCCATTCATTTTTATTGTAACTTGGGTAACTTTTGTCGATGTACGAAAACTTTCCATCGGGAGTATTCCACTCCTTAGAGCTGTAATTATAACGGAAAAAAGATATCGGCGTAACAACCTCGACGTGACAGTCATCATCTTTATAGTTTCTAACCTTCAAATCCCCAGCAATGGCATAAACATGGCCACCTTGAGAATTCGAGTTGTTCATGCAAGAAGCTGCATCTGCGTACACCGGATCATCCCTCACAGGACTGCTACAATTCATGTAAATTACGTGCTGGAACATTTGTAATGATGTAGGATATTTAAGAATTTCCAAAGTAAGTGCTTCTGCATTTTCATATATAGTAGTATCAACTATTCTTCTCTGGTAAGTTTGATATGGATCAGCAGAATCGTAGATATAAGAGCTGGTGAAATTATAATTGTATAAGTAATAGTGAGGAATGATGGAGCAATCACCCTCTTGAATTTCGGGATCAACTAACCGAATTGTGTAGTTATTGTAGTTGATTGATTTCACATAGTATTTACCCGACAACAAAGATAAAGTTGTGATGTTGTTTTCGCAGGATAACTCGTACCTCGGATCACCACATGATGTTGGATCATCCTTAAGTCGAAAAGGATGTGATATGTTTGTGATTTTGCCGCATGAAGAAGGTGGACAGAATGTTTGGTTACTAGTATTTGTAATTGCATCACATGTTTGATGATGATCATGATGAAGTAGTAGCACTACTGCTATAATTTGGAGTAAAGATAAGAATGATTTTTCTCTGCACATGATTGATGCTGAGAACTGGTTTTTACTTTAGAGCTAAGGGATTAAAATCTGAAAGGGTACATGTGTATAAAATGGAACATAATTGTATCTAAGACAAAAGTTGTCTTTCCTAAATGTCAGAAGTCTTTTAGCCATCTTTCTTGACTTTCATTGATACATTATAATTTTTATTGGATATTATTCAATCACGACTTAGGTATTACAATTTGTGGAAGAGAGCGGTCTTGCCGGCATGATTAATTGAGATTCAACTATTATGCTTTGGTCAATCGAAAAAGACTTTTCAAACTTTTATATCTATAGTCAATACTACTCCTTGCGTCTTCAAAAAACTTGTTACAAGGTTGACTTGTATGTTGCACACATGTCAGGTCACATATTGCATATTTAATATCTTTAATTATGTACTAGCACTATTTATTAAGATCTGATATTTTAAAAAATATTTATCGAGATAAATTCAATATTTTATACACTACCATTTTGTCTTTATAGAATAGTGAAAAAATATAATCAAAGAATGTTATGTGTATGATGTATATAGTTAAATTGAATCACTTATTTTGAGATGGATGAAGTATATATAAAGGGAATAGAAGATCGTGGGCTGACCTTTGTATAATTTAAATTATTCCCTGAATTCAATTTTCCTATGACAATGTTATATCGTTTATGACATTAAAAAAAATATTTATATTATATATTTTTTTTTGGTAGATAGACGAAATGACTAAGCCATTATAAACTCACACACAAGTGGAGGTATCGGGGTTCGAACCCCGGTCATGGCATCCGGCCTAACAATTTCGGCATTTTGCAAGTTGAGCTAGGACTTCTGGATTATTTATATTATATTTATTATATTGTTGGTGTCATTGAAAAAAATTATATAATATGTTGGGTTCATTATAATTTGAAAGTGACAAATATCTATTTACAAATATTAGCGAAATTCTTTCAAAAAATGTAAGCGAAATAACAATATCTTTATCTTTATCTCTCTTTCTCGCTCTTCTCTCCTTTTCAACCCTATCTGTCACCACCTTTATCCTTCTGATCTACCAAATAGGGGTGATTTAGGGTCAATTTTGACCCAAAATCATCCCTCTGAAGGGTCAATTTTGATTCCAAATCACCCCCTTCGATGTGTTTTCCTTCTTTTTCAGTTTAATAATTGATTTTCATATTCGTCATCTTTGCAGAAATTTGTTTGTTTTAATTTCCCGTATTTGGGCGGTGTATTTTTGATTTCCTGTCTTAATGCGGTGTTTATTTAATTCAAATTGAAAGATTAGTTTCGGAAAAGGTAGATCCAATCAATGACTTTGGCGTTGTCAACGTTGGATACACGAACACTTGAATATAGTCATATTTATAGGCATAAGTACTCTGTCATTTTATGCTATTGACATGGATGATATTAGTTTATAGGCATAGTTGTATTGTATCGTTATACTGTAATAACTTGAATGAAAATCTGTGGAAAAAAATGTTAGTGAAATAAAAATAGTAGAAAGATAGTTGAGTGTTTGTTTTTCTTTTCTGCTAGTATAGAATAAAGGTGTTGAATGGTTCTATTTTGCATTTTCTTCGGTCTCCTTATTTTTTCACTTTAGATGACGTATGTACATTATTTTCTCCAACCTAGAATATTTCTTAATCTATATTTTCTTGCAGCATTATTTTCAACTTTAAATGCATATTCTTTTCATTTCAGAGAGCTGGCTATGCTATATAAGAAATTATGCAAGTTTGAATATAATTGTGACTCCCTTCATCATGTCACTCACAATATTAGCATTGCTACTGCTGCTATCAATAAACCTTGTAAATGGTCAGAACAATGATAACTCGTCCGTTGAATGCCCCTTTCGTTTATCTTGTTCACGTTACAAGAATCAATACCTTGAGTTTCCCTCAAAACCAGTATCAAAAAAATTCCTTATCAGAGACATAGATTGCAAATTGAAAAACTTAGTCCTATCTGACTCACAAAAGTGTCTTCCTAGGTTATTTTTAACAAACAACTTTTCATTATTTTATCCTTTTCAATCAGATTCTTCCTACAACAACATTACTTTCTTTAATTGCTCTTCAGTTGGAGTACACCATCTGAAAAGCTGGGACCAAAGAAACCCTGGTGTACAAGACATGTTGTCTTGTCCGATTTATGCTACCGATTCTACCGATAGTGTCGTCGAATTGGACTTATTAAGCTGCACAAGAATGTTTGATAAAGTTTTGCCAGTGTCAGCACGTTTTGATATAATGTATAACACTGTCAGCTTGAGTTGGTCAGAAACAACATTTCCTAGTCAATGTTTAGAATATGATCAGCTACACCACAAATCAAAGAAGAAACTCACATCCATTATTTTAGTAACAACAGGTGAATAGAATATATTGTATATACCTTCACTTCTCTTTCTATTCCATATATTATTATTTTATTTCCGTTTTTTCTTTTCATTAAGTGTTAAATTTGCAGGAGCAATTGTTGGTTCAACTATGCTGGTTGTTTTGATTGGTGTTTTCATTCGAGTTTACGTCCATTTTAGGACAAAAGGGGAAGATCAAACGAGACTGGAAAACTTTTTGAAGGATTACGAAGCGTCAAAGCCAACTAGATTTTCTTATGCAGATATCAAGAGAATTACGGACCAGTTCAAAGAAAAGCTAGGGGAAGGAGCTCATGGAGCTGTCTATAAAGGTAAATTATCGAGTCAAATTCTGGTTGCTGTGAAGATGCTTAGTAATACAGAGGGAGATGGGAGAGAGTTCATAAATGAAGTGGGAACGATGGGAAAAATCCATCATGTTAATGTTGTTCGGTTGCTTGGCTTTTGTGCCGATGGATTTTATCGTGCTTTGGTTTATGACTTTTTCCCGAATGGTTCGTTGCAAAACTTCATTTCTTCACCCGACAACAACGATGTTTTCCTTGGTTGGGACTTATTGCAACAAATTGCTCTAGGCATAGCCCATGGGATTGAGTATCTTCACCAAGGTTGTGATCATAGAATTCTTCACTTTGATATCAATCCCCACAATGTCTTGTTAGATGACAATTTCATTCCAAAAATATCGGACTTCGGTTTAGCTAAGCTGTGCTCCAAAAATCAAAGCACTGTATCGATGACTGCAGCCAGGGGAACATTAGGATACATGGCACCTGAAGTTTTTTCTCGAAACTTTGGGAACGTCTCTTATAAGTCTGATATATATAGCTATGGTATGTTGTTGCTAGAGATGGTTGGAGGAAGAAAGAATACTAAAACAACTATTGGTGGTGAAGAAAATTTCCAAGTTCTGTATCCAGATTGGATCCATGGTTTATTTGAAGGTGGAGACATATATATCCCAATTGATGAAGACGGAGATTTTAGAATTGCAAAAAAACTAGCAATTGTTGGATTTTGGTGCATTCAGTGGCACTCGGTGCATCGGCCATCCATGAAATCTGTGGTTCAGATGCTACAAGGAGAAGGAGACAAGTTAAAAGTTCCTACCAATCCTTTCAATGCTTCATCATCAAGTAATAGAACTGTAAATACTGTTCCCGGATGTTTGAATGTAGAACTAGATGTCATTCAAGAATTAGATTAGATTATAGATTATGGCAACATGAATGTTATAAGGGGAGACAATGTCACAAATTAGAGTAAAGAAATAATGGCCAACTCAGTATACTTAGTGTTAAACTTGAAGTAGTGTTGAGTTGAATGTGTTGAAAGTATAATGTCTCTGTATCAGTATAGTTTAGTTTTTTTTTATCAAATAAAAATATTTTGTACCCATTAGATCATTTGATTGAATTTTAAGTATCACCTTTGTTGATCTCAATGTATTTTTTTAGTCTAATAACTGAAAAAAGAGAAATTATTATTAATAACGGTGACATTAATATGACAATTTTCTTTTTGTAAGTCGGATACTTACTCGTCTGTAATTCATAATAGGTTCTTTAAATCAATCTATATAGCAAATTCCGAAATAATTTACCTCATTGGAGTTGATCCAAATGGTGTACCTATAATTGGTACTGCAGCAAACTATATTTTGTTTTCAGACGCTAAAATATTATACTAAAAACAAAGCAAAACCTATTCAGAGCACAAGATGTGCACATAATAGCTCTCATGAAGAGTCAAAATAAAATGTAAAAAGAAAACTGCCAAAGAAAAGCATCAAATGGCGAAGAGGTCAATACAACTAAGCGGATAGAGCCACCAAAGATTCAAGTCATAGTGAATGTTTTTCTTCTTAGATTTAAATCACTTCAAAACAAGAATCCTTACAACTCGAGATAAGATCGCTAAAGAGGGAAGCGTGCAAAGAAGTGATATTAGAAAGAGCACTATGATGCACACCAAAAAAAAATCTCAGTCTGAAAATATACGATGGTTGCTTTCTTTTTTTTCCAAGAAATGATTTGTAGCTACAAATTACAAAGGTGAAAAATATTTATGTTCACAATTAGAAGTGAGTCAAGCGAAAAAAAAAAAAAATTTGCTAAAAAATAAAAACAAATAAGATATATAGTTAAATTTTTTTTTTTGGCTTTCACATCGGTTTCCGACCCACCAAAGGTGGGTGACTAATCCAACTCGTACGTAGAGGCATGCGCAATGGCCAAGCGTTGTTCCTCCTGCGAATCGAACCTGGTATTCTCCGGATATGTCCTTGGACGGAGCTCCTTGCCACTGGAGCCCAAACAACTTGGTTTATAAGATAAGATATATAGTTTAGAAGGATCAAAATATTTCACTAAAAATGTGAAATTTAAATGCTGAATGAAAATAAAAGACCAATCGCTAGTAATCATTATCATAAGTAGTTTAGTACTATAGTGAAGGATGCTCCATAGTTTCCTCAAGAAAACTAATTGAGCCGGTGACATCATCATCTGATAATGATTCATTAGAGCTAACTCCATTATCTTGAATAATTTCAGTTGGATATGGAGAAGGTTTTGGAGGAATTTTAATGTCTTTAATATCTCCTTCAAGCATTTCAATTACTTTATCCATTGAAGGACGGTCATTGGGCTTCAATTGTATACACCATAAAGCAACTATGAACATTTTCTTCACATTTTTCTTTTCCTCATCCGTAACTTCTCCCAATATTTCTATCTCCCTTTCTTCAACCAATTCATTGTAAATCCAATAGGGAAAGAAAATTTGGCTTGAATCATCTGCATTTGAGTTCAAATTTCTTCTCCTGTTTGCTATTTCCATTAAGAGCATTCCAAAGCTATACACATCGGCCTTATAGGAAACTTTACCAATATTTTTGTAGAACAATTCTGGCGCCATGTAACCAATTGTTCCTCTAGCAGCGGTCATAGTTACAATGCTATTGTCAATAGGATAAAGTTTTGCAAGACCAAAGTCTGAAACCTTGGCGATGAAGTCCTGGTCAAGAAGTATGTTATGGGGCTTGATATCAAAATGCAAAATTTGCATGTCACAACCTTGATGCAAATAAGCAATTCCACGTGCAACTGCAAGAGATATCTCGGACATTTGTTTATAAGTTAAGGAAATATGATCTTCTCTGGATGAAATATATTTATCTAGAGAGCCATTGGGCATGAAATCATAAACAAGAGCTCTTTTTGATCCCTCAACACAAAATCCAATAAGTCGCACCACATTGGTGTGATGTATTCTTCCTATTGTTGCAACTTCACTAATGAAATCTTGCCCATTTCCCTTACCCTTGTGCTTACCCAACATCTTTATGGCTACCAATGGCCCACTGCGTAGCTTTCCCTTATAAACCTTACCATAGCCTCCTTCACCCAACTTGTCCTTAAAACCTCTAGTCATTTTCTTTATCTCTTTGTATGAATACCTAATTGGCATGAGGGAGTTCCCTTGAAGAAAATCTTCGATGTTTTCATACATTGATGTATGCCTTATTCGATATTTATGTATCAATTTTGCAAAGAAAGCTCCAAGACCCAACATAAGTCTCAGTAAAATATACGGGGCCAAAACATATTTTCCAATGGTTGTTCCTATGTCAATACCAAGTTTAGATTGAGAAATCCCCCTTGATCCATTGTATATTGTCGCACCAAATGCTTGCATGAATCCTGCAATATTTCATATACGAATGCAACAATACTATAAACATTTAACAATACAAATATATAAGTAATGTTCAAATAACATTGTGAATTTGAAAATGTAGGTATATCTATTAGAGTAAAAAATTACCTCTGGCAATGCCATACATAATACCTGCGAGAAATTTTAAGTGAGTCAATTAACAAATGAAATAGATTGCTTAGAAGAATACAAACTTACACAGAAATGTAACTAGATAGTAACTTTACTTATTTTAGGTGTTAAAGCTTTTTCTAATGACAAATTAAATTCATAGAAAGAGAGTATTGTATGTTGTCTAACTCAATATAACAGGAAAGAAAAGGAACCAACTCCGGAAGCCAATAAAACCACACAACAATGCAAGCTTAAAAAATATTACAACCAATAGAAGAGAAAAAAAGGAAACAAGTGAAGCCTAATAAAAATAGAAAGATATAAACATAGTCTTATTAGAGAAAATTGCAAAGTTCTGTGACTTCCAAATCAAGTAGGCAATTGAGATTAAGCAGAACAATTTCGTTGGTATAGCCAAATCCCACCATAGCCACCTAAAAATTCTATAATAAAATCTGAGGAATAAATTGCAAATACAAAATAAATGTCACGATGACTCATTAGTAGAACCGCAAAAGACACATGTAGGTCTACTGACTTGTTGGAAAATTCTGCAATGAATAAACTAAAAAATTATATCATGCATTTTTTTTAGTTTGTTTAGTGCTTTAAACTTTATTTCATGCATTTTTTTAGTATTTTAATATCATGCATTTTATTTGTTAGCTTATTTTAGTACTTTCACTTTATTTCATGAATTTTTCGTTTTAATTTTGATATCGTTTTTTTTAGTTTATTTAATGATCTATTTTTTTTTATCTCATGCATTTTTACCTTCTTAGTTTATGTAGGTTTGAAAATCATTTCATGCATATTTATTTTCTTGTCATTTTATTAGTGTGTGTTTAGGAAATTATGTAATATAATTCTTGCATTTTATTTTTCTTATTATTCTTGAGACTTTAGAATGTAACTAGAAACCATGTAATCATATAAATGAGAATATGCACCAACACTATCACACTTTATTTTTACCGCTTTATGTCATAACCTTAATCGGGGACCAAAATGAATTAGTGACAAACTAGGATTAGTTATTGGACTAAATTGAGGGCCTTAAAAGCAAACAACTAGTAATCTTAGGATAAAATTTTACTTTGGATCCAATGTCCTTAGTAATTTCTCTTACGCTTTTATTTTTTACGGTACGTCGAAACGCTTAGATTTTTTTTAGCTCATCTTTTAACTTAGAAAAATTAATTTTCCAATATGCCAAATACCAAAAATATTTTCTTAAAATACCTTGGATTTTAACCCAATAGATTCCTTCTTCCTTTTATTTCTTAATCAAATTTTAATATGTCATAAACCATACTTAGACTTGGTTTCTTTTAATTAAAATCAATCAACCTCACTTCATTTTATTCTTCTATGCCTTCTCGGCTCCTTACCCTCTTAAAACCATTTTCAAAGCTTTAAAATTAATCCAACTCATTACTCGCTTTTTAAGAGTGAACTACATGATTTTGATCCCACTTTTTGGTATGTAGGCAAAAGACTTAAGTCTTTCCAAATCAATAAAAACAACAAAAAACATGCTTCTTCTCCCCCCATTCTTTCATACTTAGACTTTTAGGCAAATTTTTACAAACAAATAAGCAAACAATCTAGCACAAGATAAAGTAGAAACAAGAGGTTCCTATGAAATACCATAGTCGTTTAGGGTGCGTAAAACATTCCCTTTGCAAAACCAACCCCCGGATCCTTAGTCTCTTTAGGGTATTTCTTTCTTTTCCCCTTTCCAAATAAAAGATATATAGTTCAAAGATTTACGATTCAAAACCAATCAATGGTTTGATATCCAAAATCACCGAGCACAATAGTCTTATTAGAGAAAATTGCAAAGTTCTGTGACTTCCAAATCAAGTAGAAAATTGAGATTAAGCAGAACAATTTCGTTGGTATAGCCAAATCCCACCATAGCCACCTAAAAACTCTAATAAAATCCGAGGAATAAATTGCAAATACGAAATAAATGTCACGATGACTCATTAGTAGAACCGCAAAAAACTCATGTAGGTCTACTGACTAGTTGGAAAATCCTGCAATGAAGAAGGTTTAACGGGTCACAACCCTATCCAAAAACAATTCCCAGAGGAGCAGGAAACAACCTTGGATAGTCCCAACTCTTCCAAACCTTTGCCAAATTTCGAATCTCCTCTTCTGAAAATCACTCTAATCGAGTAGAGATTGATAGAGTGAAACATGCTGAACTCAATGCATACTGGCCAATATAGTAGTGCCCCGAAGACTAGCAGTAATCAATAAGCTAACCCCCGGAGAAGGGTCACCATGGAAGACAGTCAAGACACAAACCACTACTACAAATCAAGAATAGACTTATTCCAGTTGAGATCCCAAAGCCACATGTCTAATTCCTAATGACCCGAATCTCCGACAATTCAATCACACTGGTTAGGTATAATTCGATCCCTAAGGGCGGCTACCAAGAGATATGAGAGGTTAACCCAGGAACCATGCTTAGCAACAATAAATTTATAAACCCGCAGCACCAAATCGAAGATATTTTCTTAGTAACTTTCAAATTACCCAAGAGAAACTGTGTTTTAAGTTGAGAAATAAGTTCTCAAACCTTGACATGTATCTTCATCAAAGAAAAGTAAATGTTTTGAGATATTTATTTTGCATCAATTTAAGAGAAATATTTTTGTGTCTAAAGCTATTTTGTATTCCACCAAGACCCAAGCCAATTGGTGAGAAGTTCGAGTAACAGTTCTTGCATGTTCACCCTGCGAGGATTTTCCCCAACAAGGATACCTAAATACTTGAAAATAACTTAATGAACTTTACAATTTAAGATATGTTTTACCATCCTTAGAAATGACTAATTACATACAATCACAACACTCTTTAAGAAGTTAACCCAAAGGCTCGAGGCAAGTTCAAAATTCGAGACAATTGTCTTCATTGTCAAGATATTCTTGACAATCACTTAACCTGTAAAAAGATGTTCATCAGTATACCAAAGATGAGAAACAAGTAGACTTGAATTTCCCACGGAGTTACTTATAAACCTATTTAGAGAATCTTCCAGACGAACCAACTAACCTAACCCATCAATGACCAGTAAAAAGAAGAAAGAAAAATACGGGCCAGCTTGTTTAAGTTCCCTTTGGAGTACATGTTCACTTGGATCTAAGATCTCCATTTGTTTTCAAGCCAAGCCTCCCAAACACATAGTAAAAAATTATCCGGGTCATACACTTATTTGAAATCCACCTTAAAAAATAAAGCATTCTTTAATAGAATATTTAGCTAGCTCTATGATTTCATTCACCACTAGCACCCCACAAATTAATTTCCTACCTTTAGTAAATTCATACTAATCAGAGGAGAATAGATGATTGATAATTCCAGTCAACCTGTCAAAACCTTAGCCATTGATTTGTACAAACACCAAATAAGAGCGATGGTCCTAAATACTACTAGATAAATATGAAAGTCCTTCATAGGAATATGGATAAGTAAGAGGAAAATCTACACGGGATATTCACGTTAATGAAAAAATTAGTCAAACATTACGCCAAATTCTTCCCTCAACAAAATACAAAGGGTCTTAATGAGTGATAAATTGAACCCATCTAGCGTAAAACTCTTATTCCCAGCACATTGTGTCATCTTTGTGTTAATCTTCGATAGAGAAAATAGGACAGGAAAAGCATCCTTTTAAGCAATTAGAATGACCTGGAAGGAAATACTATCCAGCTTAAGACGATTTTATTGCAGTTTAGTGGAATGACGCGATATAATTTGCAATTTGTGAGGAATCTATAAGCATAAAAGGAAAGGTATCTGAGATATCCTTGGAAGAGCCCACTAGAAAAGACAGAAGAGAGAACTCTAACTCAACAAGAAGGAAAGACTGTAAGAAGTAGATTGGTTTAGAAACAATACTTACTATTACTTAGTGTTTTGATGATAACTAAGGAATAGAACAATTGTCCATGACTGTTTGATTGAGTGTGTAGATTACATGCATATAAAGCCTATGAGTGCTATTTATTATAGTTACTTAACGACCTGGGACTTAGCAAATAATTCTATGAGTGCTAACTAAGTATCTGAATAAGCACAAAATTTATTATAGTCTATCAGACAATTCACTATTATTGATGATAAAGTAAGTTGTAACAAATAAACATTCACAGCATTGACGGAGGTCCTAAATTTAAAAGAAAGATAAAAAGCTAAACAAGTTAAAAGGAAAAATTTCCACTTACCTTCGACAAACATTCGCAGCTTTGACGGAGGTCCTAAAGTTAAAATAAAGTAAGTTAGCGAACTTCGCGCTCAAAGTTGGAGGATATATATAAAAAATAAACAACTGTTTGTGCCGCTTTTTTTCTTACAAATGTATTGAAACTTGTAAAAGTAAAAGGCTAAAAAAAATTTGGATTTAGAAATGAGAGACCAAAATGATGATTGAGTTAAAATAGAAAATTAAAAGTGCATTTAACCCAGATAACAATGTTAATAAAAAAAGTAAAAAAAAAAAAATGTGAAGTTGTTCTTACCACAACCAACATGAAATCCCATTGTGGTTATACAGTAATCACCATGATCGTCGCATTTAAGTCTCCCAGTTGTTTCTCTAAAAGAGCAAGATGGTTCTCCGCAAAGATCTTCACAAGGACCACTCATCCAAGTAACCTCAAATCCATCCACCAACATCGTATGAATTTCATTGTACGAAAACTTCTGATAGAAAATGTCCCCTTTATCAGCACTATAATCATAACCGAAAAAAGATATCGCGGTAACAGCCGCCACATGGCAATCATGTTTTATGTTTTCAACCTTCAAATCCCCAGCAATGGTATAAACATGGCCACCTTGGGAATTTGACTTGATGCAAGAATCTGCGTCCGCGTACGCTGGATCATCCCATATAGGATTGCTGCAGTTCATGTAAACTACGTGCTGGAATAGTGGTAATGTTCCACCATGTATTCTGTCCTGGAAAGCTTGATATGGATCCTCGTGGTAATTATAATTGTAAGAACTAGTGAAATTTGACGAGGTTAGGAAATTCCGGGGAATGGAAGAGCAATCACCTTCTTTTATTCCAGGATCAACTAACCGAATAGTGTAGTTATTGTAGTTGATTGATTTTACATAGTATTTACCGGAAAGCAGCTTTAACGTTGTGATGTTTTTTTCGCAGGATAACTCGTACCTCGGATCGCCGCAGGTTGCTGGATCATTCTTAAGTCGGAAGGGATACTTTATGTTGCTGATTTTGCCACATGAAGAAGGGGGGCAAGTTTTATTAATATTACTATTTGCTGCATCACATGTTTGATGATGATGCAGTAGCACTACGACAACCATAATTTGGAGGAAACATAAAAATGATTTTTCTCTGCACATAATTGATGGATGCTGAAACTTGGATTTCAATCTAGAGTTAGGGGAGTATCATATGAAATGAGACTTGTATCTATGGACAAAATTGTCTTTAACATTGTCAAAGTCTTTTAGCCATCGTTCTTGACTTTCATTGATACAAACATATAAAAATGCTTCTTTGTTGACGGGAAATTATGATAACAATGTTTGATTATTTTAATTATGGACTAACATGCTTAATTTTGTCCAATATTCAGATTAGTTATAACTTCAATGGATATCATTTGAAAACGATTTAAATATGTGACGGGGTATTGCAAGTGACAGGTAAGAAAGAGCGACCTTATTGTGATTGAGATTCAACTAATGTTGCTTACTCTATCTTTTTCTAGACAAAATTCACACACACACACACACACACACACACACACACACACACACACACATATATATATATATATCACCAATTTATATGGTACCAATTATTAAAGACTGAGTTGTTTAGTTGTTGGAAAATTTGAAAAGTTCTGCATTTTTTTCAACATTTTATATAAACAGTATATGATATAGGGAAAGAATGGATCTATATAATATCTTCAGTCAAGTTATATTTTTCCTTGGATGACGTTGTAATGTACATGATGGTCTTAGACTTTGAACGTTTTGATCTATATTTTATTGCAGCATTATTTTCAAATTTAAATGCATATATTTTCCTTTAAGAGAGCTGGCTATGCTATATATGAAATTATACAAGTTTGAAATGTGATTCCATTCAACATGTCATTCACAATATTAGCACTGCTATTGCTGCTGCTAATGAACCTTGTAAATGGTCAGAACAATGATAACTCGTCCTTTGAATGCCCCTTTCGTCTATCTTGTTCTCGTAAAAAGAATCAAATCATTGAGTTTCCAGCAGATCCAGTTCCAGTAAAACTCCTTGTTACAGACATAGATTGTCAATCTCAACAATTATACCTATCTCACCCACAAAACTGTCTTTCTAGTATCTTTGTAACACACAATTTTTCACTATTTTATCCTTTTAGTCTTGCTTCATTATTTAATCTTCCTAGCAGCGTCAACAACATAACTTTCTTTAATTGCTCTTCAGTTGGACAACATCTCAGAAGCTGGGAACAAACACAACCCGGCGCCCAAGACATGTTATTTTGTCCAATTTATGTTGCTGATTCATCCGAAAATGTCATCGAATTGGACTTATTACGTTGCACCAGAATGTTTGATAAAGTTTTGCCAATAGATTCAAGTTATTATATTAGGAATAACTATCTCAAATTGAATTGGTCAGAACAAACTTTTCATAGTCAATGTTTACAACCACAGATTAAATCAAAGCACACATCCATTATTGCTGCAACAACAGGTAAATAGAATAGAGTATATGTAACTTCAATTCTAGTTCTTTCAATTATTATTTCTATTTTTTCTTTAATTTAATTTTGAATCTATAGGGGCAATTGTTGGTTCAACTATTCTGGTTGTTTTGTTTGGTGTTTTCTTTCGAGTATACCTCTATTATAGGACAAAAGGAGAAGATCAAACTAGACTTGAAAACTTTTTGAAGGATTATGAAGCGTCAAAGCCAACTAGATTTTCTTATGCTGATATCAAGAGAATTACTGATCAATTCAAGGAAAAGCTAGGCGAAGGAGCTCATGGAGCTGTCTACAAAGGTAAATTATCGAGTCAAATTCTTGTTGCTGTGAAGATACTTAATAATACAGAAGGAGACGGGAGAGAGTTCATAAATGAAGTAGGAACTATGGGAAAAATCCATCATATTAATGTTGTTCGGTTGCTTGGATTTTGCGCTGATGGACTTTATCGTGCTTTGGTTTATGAATTTTTCCCTAATGGTTCGTTGCAAAATTTTATTTCTTCACCCGACAACAAGGATGTTTTCCTTGGTTGGGATGTATTGCGACAAATTGCTCTAGGCATTGCCAATGGAATTGACTATCTTCACCAGGGCTGTGATCATAGAATTCTTCACTTTGATATCAATCCGCACAATATCTTGTTAGATGACAATTTTACTCCAAAAATATCAGACTTTGGTTTAGCCAAGCTATGCTCCAAAAATCAAACTATTGTATCAATGACTGCGGCTAGAGGAACATTAGGATATATGGCACCTGAAGTTTTTTCTCGAAACTTTGGGAATGTTTCTTATAAGTCTGATATATACAGCTATGGTATGTTGCTACTGGAGATGGTTGGTGGAAGAAAGAATACTAAGACAGTCACAGACGAAGAAAATTTCCAAGTTTTGTATCCAGATTGGATCCACGGTTTGTTTGAAGGGGAATATATACATATTGATATTGATGAAGATGCAGATTTTAGAATTGCAAAGAAACTAGCAATTGTCGGACTTTGGTGCATTCAGTGGCACTCATTGCATCGACCAGCCATGAAAACTGTGATTCAGATGCTACAAGGAGAGTTAGACAAGTTAAAAGTTCCCACCAATCCTTTCAATGATTCATCTTCAACTAACAGAACCGCAAATACGGCTACAGAATATTTCAATTCAGAACTAGATGTGATTCAAGAACTAGAATAGAATCGAATATAAAAGTATTATTGTTACTTGATATGGTTTGTTTAGTTTCTTTTCTGTAAGTTTGATTCTGTTTTGTTTCCTTTTCATCCACATTAAATTTTGAGATTCCTCCTTTCTGATCAATAGCAATGGAAAAGCTGTAGATAGAGTATACGTAAAAGCTAACAATGAGAGTAGAGCTACCAAAGAAATTGAATTAATATAGTGATAAAAATTATTCAACTGACAAAATACTACTAGTAAACTGTTTATCTGAATCTTCCTTTGTTGCTGCACTATTCTTGTACCAGAAACTAATGCACATTAAATTCATGTCCATTGAACCAAGCACTTCTGTCTATCATTTCTGTTCCACTACAGTTACTATTTTATTATAGTAGATGTGTTTCCTCTTTTTTCCTATGTGTTCGGAATTTTGAATCTAAAAAAAGACAAGAACATGCATCCTGCTATTCTGTTATTGCAATTTAAACGTACTTGCGATGGTTGAGAGTTATCAATTGCGGTTCAATTTGCTGATAAGGCACCAGTTCCAACCGCATCAAAATTACAAATAAAAGAATACAAAGCGCTTGTTTTCAACTGTAACAATATCAACAAAATTGCTGTTTTTTTGCTACTAATGATTATTCCAGGGGTTCGTCTGAACCGCTGCAAATTTACTTGCGGATGATTGGAACATTTTTAAACAAAAATTATGAATGAAACAACTAAATAAGGTATACTCAAGTTTTACTATTTTATAACAATGGAAAACTCATGCTTTTAATTGGGCTTGTTTGAACAAATGAGTCAAACTTGAGCAATTCATTTTTTCACAAGCATGCATGAATCGTTTATCTCGGAATTAAGATAGTTATCCAATCTAATAAGCATGAAGAACAAATAGCACACGATCTACCAATAAAGTACAGTATGCTAAATTACCATATAGATAGCTTCACACTTGAATGAGATTTTAACATTATTACATATTAATTAGGGACTTCAAACGAAGAAGCTTTACCAAACATTGGATGTAGAACACAGTAGGGGAAATATGTAGACGAATGAAGCATTGCATAAGAAAAGTGTAATAGACAATAAGTGGATACAGAAGATTGCTATCGTGAACTAGTGTAATCATCACTCGACATTCTTTGGTCAAGGTTGGTTCTCTGATCTTCTACAACCGTTTCATGTGGATAAAGGGTTGGCTTTGGAGGCATTTCAAGGCTTTCAACATCTCCTTCGAGCATCTCCACTACCTTGTTCATTGAGGGGCGATCATCTGGTTTCAATTGTATACACCAAAGTGCAACTATGATCATCTTCTTTACTATTTTCTTTTCCTCCTCTGTCACTTCTACTATTTCTATTTCTCCCTCTTGTCCAAATTGATCATAAATCCATAAAGGAAAATAAAGCTGACTTGAATGCTCCGCTTGGGCATTTAGGTTTTTCCTTTTACTTGCCATCTCCATCAAAAGCATCCCAAAGCTATAAACATCGGCCTTATAGGAAACTCCCCCAATATTTTTGTAGAACAATTCTGGAGCCATATATCCAATGGTACCTCTTGCCGCAGTCATTGTGACAATGCTATTCTCTACAGGATATAGCTTAGCCAATCCAAAGTCAGAGACTTTTGGGGTGAAGTTCTCATCAAGAAGGATGTTGTGAGGCTTAATATCAAAATGCAAAATCTTCATTTCGCATCCATGGTGAAGATAAGCAATTCCACGAGCTACTCCAACAGAAATTTCAAAAATTTGGCTATAGCTTATATTTGCGCTTCCTTCTTTAGAGAAAATAAATTTATCAAGGGATACATTAGACATGAATTCATAAACAAGAGCACGTTTTGATCCCTCGACACAAAAACCAATTAATTGCACCACATTCAAATGATGTATCCTTCCGATGGTTGCTACTTCATTAATAAAGTCTTGCCCATTACCTTTCGATTTACCTAACATCTTGATTGCCACACAAGGTCCACTACGTAGGTTCCCTTTAAACACAGTGCCAAAGCCTCCTTCACCTAATTTTTCTTTGAAACCTCTAGCCATTTTTTTAATTTCATTGTATGAATATCTGATGGGAATCATGGTGTTTTGTTGTTGTAGATACATTTCAATACATTCGTACATTGACAAATGTCTTTTCCTCCATTTGTATATCAACAAGGCAAAGAATAATGTCACCCCAAAAAGAAATCTAGCAGCACAGTATGATGGTATAACATAGTGTCCTAGGGAATATCCTACTTTGAAACTTGTATAAGTTACTTGGATTGGTCCTTTTACTATTTCATATAATCCTGCAACATTATATCATGAAAATAAAATATATAGATAGCAGCAAAAATGCCTGTAAAAAAATAAAAATATAACAGCCAAAATTTAGTTGCTTTAACATGTGCAATATTGCATATGTTAGATATACCCAAATAAATATTTGAAAAAACAAGTCATGCCTTGTTAAAGATTCATTTAATCGTTGAGAGAACTCACCCATCCCAAAAGCGAAGATATTACCTGCAAAGAAAATTTGACTTAATAAGTTATTGAATCAAGGATGGAGTTAGAAGGATGACAGTAGAGGCCACGATCCCTCAAACTGTTTTTCAATTTTTTTATACACAATATATTGGACCTTAAACACTTAAGTTTTTAGGTTTAATTTCACTATCCATTAACTCAAATCCTTAAAAGAGAAAAAGAAAGTGGGGTTTTGTGTGCAGAGTAAAACCATAATCTTTAACAAGAATACTAACAAGTTTTCAAGGGACAAACTTATGAAAATAGGGTTTTGAAATCCACCAGAAATTGAGAAAACACTCTGAAATGTTATTGAATAAATAAAAACTGCATCTTTGGCTACAAAGTGTTTAAATACTAATGGACAGAAAATCCAAAACAGAAAATAAAATAGAAATTATTAAAATTGGGATGAGATAATACTTGGGAAACCTTCCTACATCAGTCTCCTCTACCTCTGAAGAACTCGACCCCGAGTTCTCATTCTAATAAAGAGCTACATTTGCATGATATTCATAGCTGTCTTCCACATTGAAATTTTTTAACCCTCCAACGTTTATCAACAACATTGTCCATTATACATTTATCCCTCATGGGAGGGAAATGTTTGGTAGCTCACCTAGGATCAATTCATTGAAATCTCCTAGGATCTCTAGTACTTCCTGTGGAATTGACACATCCTCCTTCACAATACTCATCAGCCCTTCACAATACTCATCCTCCTTTTCATTTTGTGTCATCACGAAAAAACCAGTCTTCTTTTCTCTTAGGCTCGTATCAAAGTGTAAAATAGGAGCCATAGCAATCTTATGTGTGCCACATGTAAACATCATCACGTCCTCGATAACTGATGTCATTATCAAACTGTCAAAGTCTGCCAAGTAAAATATGACAAACATTTGTATCAAGAACATCACATAGTACTTTTTCTCTATAATGTTTTCTGAGATGGAGATAGGAACTATGCAGGATAGTGTTACTCGAACCTGAGATCGCTTGCTGAACCAACCTATGGTGTATGGCTTCTCATGAGGTTATGTGGATAGCTTAAAAGAATCTACTGATTTCTGAGACACCAGATTCTCTGTGCTGCCACTGTCCACGATTAGGTTGCACACTTTGTTCTTGACATAACAATGTGTTTTGAATAAGTTCTTGTGCTACCCTTCATCTTTGGATGCTAGTAACATTCTCTGCAACACAAAATTTACCGTCTCATCAGATTCCTCCTCGGCAAACTCAACCCATGCATATTCTCCTTCCTCGATAGTAGGTTTCTCTCTTTCTTCCTCTCCTTCTCTTCCTTTCGCAACAACAACCCCTCTCCTTGATTGACAAACATTTGATTTGTGACCTTTTCTATTACACTAATAGTAAGTATCTCTGGTCGGCTTAACATATGGATTACTCTGCCTCTGGGTTGCTGTCTTACTCTGTTGCACGCCGTTAAAGCTTCTAGCCCCAATATTATTAGAATTGGAATCTCTATTTGTTGCACTCTTTTGCTTGTAGGCTATTAATTCAAGGTTGTTCTAGGGAGAATATCTTCTTAATGATGAGAAATCTTAGGGGGGTTTCTTTTTGCCTTCAAAGCTAGGTTGGACGCTTCAGTCACGCTCCAAACAATCTGTAAACCCATCTTATTTTGCAAGGATCCCTTTAAGCCGCTGATAAACCGAGCTACCTTTTCTGATTCACCAAATTCATTACATTCTGAGAAACGCAGGAACTCAGTTATATATTCTGTCACTGATTGCTTTCCTTGAACACAATAAATATACATCTAATATAAAATTTGTTTGGAATCTTCAGCTAAAAACCGCTCCAACATCAATTGTTTCATCTTTCGCCAAGTACAGATGGGTGTTTTTCTTTTCCTCTGCCTCAGAACAACAAGTTTATCCCACCAGACATCAACAATACTCTTCCATCTGATCGATACCATCTTAACCTGTTTGCTTTCAAGGACGTCCATGACGTCGAAAAATCTGCCAATCCAAAAACTCTTCCTCTCCCATTGTTCCGTAAATCATGGTAATCATGGTGATTTCCATGGTCATCTCCTTCTTCAATCACACTAATAGGTCCTCCTCCCTGTTCTGATTGTTTCTTTTAATTTGTTGTTGTTGGCGTTGTTATTCACCCGAGTTGATAATGTCACCACCTGTGCAGTCAGAGCATTGATGGTCGTGGTAAAATCCGCGGTTATGCCCTCAAGCTCAGCTTTCATCACCAGTTGATCTCTCATGGCTGATCACATTACGAAAAGGACAAGAGCAACCTACTCTGTGCCACTTGACGCAGTCGGAAGCGAAAGCTAGCAAGCGTTAAACCTAGATAGAGAAAAGAACAAGTTTGCAAATGACAAACCTATGAAAATAGGGTTCCTGAATCTACCAAAAATTGTGAAAACTCTCTGAAATATTATTGAATGAATAAAAATCGTATCTCTGGATAAAAGTGAAGTATTTAAATACTAAGGAAACCCTAATGGCCGAAAATCCAAAAAATAAAATAAAATGGAAATTATTAAAATTGGCCTGAAATAATAATACTAAGAAAGTTGTGGTGCACAATCGAGCCAAAGAGGGTAGTGATCAGATGAAGTGGTGGTGAGATATTTAAGTTTTGCATTCTGAAAGTTATCAAACCATATGTCATTAGCCATTGCTCTATCTTTTTTTTCCTCCACAACACGATCAATTCCTAAACTCTTGAACCAAGTGAAAGCATATGAGTATCAACAAGCCCAGCATCTAAAACAGCTTGTCCAAAACCTTGAATAAGAGAGGGTTATCGATCTGACTTCCTTCATTTTCATTTTATGTAAGTATATCATTAGAATCTCCAATGATACACCAATGAAGATGAGAAAGATTAGTCTTCCTCCTTCCGGCATACCTACCCCTTAAAGAATCATTATCGCCATATCAATATGATTTTGTGAGAAATTAGTGATAGTACAATTTAAACTCTTTTTCCATAAACAAGCCAAACTTTCTGCCCTACCAATTCTATCCACAGAGAGAAACCGTAATCAAAAGACAAAATACACTTCAACTCTTCAATTTTATTAGTTGTTGTCATTGTTTCAGACATGATTATTCCATGCAGTTTATATGACCGGACTAGGTATTTAAGATTAGGAATTGTGCTCGGGCTACTTGATCCCCGACATATCCAACTAATGACACTCGTTATTTGGACAATAACATGTGCCTAGTGTTGAACTCAGTACTCACAACAACCTCCTTCAACTCTTCCTATGAGTTTTAACACTGTTGCATGCCCAAGATTCGATTTGAAGCAAGAAATTTGGTTAAATTAAAAGAGACTTGTGTCATCTCATCTAATCTATATATTAGAATAATTTATCATGATAAAATTCATATAAGCAGTAGCAGTAGCCAAGTAGGGGAGCATTCTGGGTATTCTCATGATTAAATTTTATAATAATTTGTTAAGCTTTTGGAATCCTATTAGAATAAAATAAGAGTGACCATTAAAGTCATATTAGTATAAAATAAGAGTGACCATTAAACATGAGTGTGATAGCAGGAGTCTGAACAAATTAATAGTTAGACTCTCGCGTGTGAGGTAGTTTTGAAAATATGTAGTTAATGAATTCAGATTTTATAGGTGAAATTGGTTGAAATAAGGTTTGAATGACTAATTATCTAAGAAAATATATACCAAAACAAAAATTTCATAACTAAATTAAGGTGATATAAATTCGTACCTTTAAGGTAAAAAGCCAGCCGAGAACGTATCTCTGGATCCCAAAAAAAAAAGGAAGAAAGTATCAATATTTTTTTTTTAGAGGAAAATATCAATTTATTTAATTTGTTATGATCACAGAAATTAAATAAAAATTGTTCTCAATTTCGTAGTCATTCAGCAGATAGTGCTTAATTTTTTTTTTCATTCTTTAAAAAAGAAAATTAATAGGGTTTGTCTAACATTTACAATATTGTACATGTTAGAGTAACGAAAAAGGGAAACTTTTTATTGAAAAACAACAATTATTTTCAATGCAAACTTAATTTTTAAAATTTATTAACATGTGCAAATTTGCATATGTTAGAAAAACCCTTCTTCATAAAAAATGTTTCTATCCCAAAAAAAAAATATGTACTTAAAAATTTATTTTCTATAACTATAAAAAACTGATTTTAGCATAAACAGAACTACATATTAATAACTTTCAACTATGATTTAAAGTATGAGAATGATTAATAATTAATTTTAGGATTTGGATCTAAATTGGTTAATAATAATCTACTTCCTCGTGTCTGGATAAAAATTTAGATAACGTAAAACTTGTATAAGAAAAAGACAATGATTTTTTTTTACATGTGTAAAAGACAATGATTAATGAGAAAAAAATTTGTAATCTGGATCAAAATGAGTTGTAATCATATTTTACCTTTACCACAGATATCACTCCAATAACCCTCAGAAGGCCGGCAGCGGGGAATGCATTCAAGTATCCCGTTGGTAGTAGGGCTGACGGAGCAGGCTGCTAAATCACCGCAACGATTATGACAAGAAAGATGCATCCATGAAATCTCAAATCCATAGACTAGTGCCTTGTGAATCATATCATAGGAAAGTAATTTATTTCTTTGCAAACCCAACAAAGATGTTGGAGTAACCAATTTCACATGACAACCAACTTGAAAATCTTGAGCAATTAAATCACCAGCCATAGCATAAATATAATACCCTTTGGAGTTCCAATTAAGGCATGGAACAGTATTCACATATTTATGATTTTCAGTTACTTGATGGGTACAGTTCAAGTATATTATATGCTCAAAAAGCAGTTCAGGGGAATCTATTAAATCTCGTTCTCTACTGAAAATGGCATGGTATGGGTCATCACAATTACCGTAATCAAAGGTATCACAGAAATCAGATTGAGACAACGAATAGAGAGGAAGTGAAGAGCAATTAGATTGTTGAACTCCAGGATCAACCAATCGGATTGTGAAATTGTTGTAATTGATGGACCGGACATGATATTTCGCAGAGTATAAATATAAAGTTGTGACATTATTTTCACAAGCTAGTTCATAGCTGCTGTCTCCACAGCGTTTTGGGTCATCTTTTAATCGAAACGGATAAAGTATGTTTGATATTTTGCCACAAGAGGAAGGGGGACAAGTATGTTTTCTCTCAATAGAACTGCTGGTTTCTATACTCCTACAGCTGCCTTTATGGAGTAGAAGAGTAAACGGGAACAATAGTACCAATATCACTCTCATCCACCACATAGTAGAGAAACGTTTTTGACTGAACTGTGCAACGAATGTCAAAAACTTAGCTTCTAGGGTATGATAAGCAAGAATGAATTATAGTTACTTACGTGTTTATGTAACTTATCTATCTATATGGAATATTTACTTTTTATGACATCTCAAAGTTTTTCTTGAAAAAGATTATAAAATACTCGAAATATAAGGTCAAATCCGAGATAAATATAAAATTCTGAGATGCTACAGAAAACTAATCCTGTGAATACAAAAGACAAGCGGAAAATACTTAGAAAAGTAATCTATTATAACAATTGGATAAAATTTAGAAGTCATTTACAACAAGTTAAAAACAGAAGATGCAATAAGAAAAATATCAAACATTTTGAGTTTTTCTAATACACCTCTTCACGTTAAATACTATTGGGCTTGATACGTGAACATGCATTGTGGATGACTCAAATTGATAGACTATCATATTAAGTTTTTATATTAGCTTAATCATCCTTACAAAATCAGTTTGTAAGATGAGAGATCTACTCTTTATAAATTCATTTTAGACATGTCTATAATTAATCTAAGACTTTATATTTTCCTCCCCTCTTTTTCTCTCCTTAATTTTAATTTTGGCAATACACAAAAACGCATAAATTATGGCGGTTTAGTTGCGGCGGGTGTAAAAAACTGCCACTATAAATGGTCTATTACGGATGTTTTTCTGAACTCCACTGTATACTTAGGGAGGTTTTAGCCTCCACTATATACAATGTCTTATTCAACACTAGTTGGTCTCCAACAAAGAATGCAGAGACCTATAATTTGGTCTCTAAATGACTTTTTCTTTCAATTATACTTATCATTTGAAGTAGTATTAAACATGTTCTCACCTCTTTCTGTATGAGCGAGTTCTAGCTTTAGTCCTGGTGAAATTATATTTAGATTTCACCCTTTTTTTTAAAGAAGATTTCACCTTTGTAATATAAGATTCTTCTACTTTGATCTCTCATTACATCTAATTATGTAAAATGATGATGTGACACACTAGGTTGACTTTTTTAATTTATTTTCCAATCATCTTATTCAACATGGATTTTTTTATTATTTAAAACTTGTTTAATAAACCTAAAAACATATTAAAGTAAACCTTCAGCAAGGCACACCCTTCAGTATTCATCTTCCTAAAGTAAACCTTTTTCTAAAATAAAAAATCTTCCTAAAGTAAAGAAATTCTTTTTTGGCAGAAAATGATTATTTTTTCAGCACGAAATTCAAACGAAATATAACTTTGATTGCTCTTAATAAAATATAGTAGTTTGGATAAGGAGTTTGACCATAACTCACGCAACAAGCGTCACTTCTTGAATTTTGTGAGCGACACTAGTTAAAAAATTAAGAAAATTATTTTTTTTAAAATTGTGTACTTTGTTTTTGAAAATTGAAAATGTGTTATTTTTAATGTTAACTTTATCATTTTTTTTCTATTTATTTAGTTGCTTAACTCGTGCCTGGTTTACATGATAGTAAATATTGAAGATATATAAAATTATAGATGGCCCTATCAAGTTAAGATTAGTTGAACCTTTCAAAAGGAAAAAAAAAGTTATGATTAGTTGAAAAAATACGATTTTGTAATTATGCTAAATAATTCAAAACATAAAGAGGAATAAATGATTTTTAATTTATGAAAAAATCTATTTTTCTAAGTCAAAAAACTATTTACAATAAAAACAAATGAAGAAGACGAACAATTGTTTTTTCTGAGTTTTATTAAAGATCAAAACTATTTACGATAAAAACTATGACTAATAATCATACGTGCAAAGCCACCTCAACGCTTTTTAAATAAATAAAAAATGAAGAAATGACTAACTTGTACACGTTTTAACAGATAAAGAATTTTAATGGGACAAAAAAATAAGATAAAGGCCTCAACTGTTAAAAAATAAATAAGATACGAAATTTGAATGGGACAAAAAAGGATAAATGACTTAACTGTTACAAATAAATAAGATAAAGAGTAAATCAAATCAAATGGTCACTTTGATCTCTGGCCCAAGATTAATACAAAGTAGTCTATGAATATGCACTTTCCTTATCACTTTAGTCCCTGACATTATGACGTGACAAAGGTTTTATCCTGACAAAGAGTATGAGGTGTCACAAGGACGAAAGTGAAAGTAAAAAATTATCACTTTGGTCTCTGAAGCGAAAATCAATATCGCTGAACCGAAAATAAATATTCTCAAACTCGTCCCAACGAAGTGTTGCTCTTCGTCAATAATTGAGTCATCTTCCTCAATGAAGTGGTTTCGTGAGTGCGGAAGATTTGATGTTAAGTCCCTAACTATATATACGTACTATCAGTTAGGACTCTGACATTAAATAGTTACGGTCGTTAAGGTCCATGATATTAAAAACTTCGTTGGAACTACATAATGTAATTTTATTTTAAGGAATGTAATTCTATTAAATGTAGTGTCAAGCTAATCTAGACGAACTATGCTTGATCTCTCTCATTTTCTCAAAAAATATTATGTCTTTGATGGCAGAGTATCGTTCAATATTTATCATTCTCTTTCTCTTGCTTATCAAAAGTAGCAGTCCTGATGATCAGTGCTGGGAATCATCTTGTGGACATAACCAACCTCTTATTAGATTCCCTTTTCAACTTGTCAAAGGTGCACAAGATCGATGTGTTGATCCAGATTTTTGCCTATATTGTAATGAAAATAAGGAAACAATGTTTTTCCTCCCAACAACTTGGGGTCCAATGGAATTCCTTGTGGTTGAAATATACTATGAATTACAATGGATTCTTGTTATGGACCCTAAATATTGCATTCCAATGAAGTTCATGAAAATTCACAATTCATCATTTTTACCTTACCGATTTCATTCAGAATCACAAACTACCATAGAGTTCTTTAACTGCTCTTCTGTTCGGAAACAACACCTAAGAAACCAATATCAGTCAATCCAAGAGCTACAAAATATGATTACCTGTCCAATTTACGCTACAAGGTCCTCCGACAGTGTTCTTACGTTGGATCTTGCATCATGTACCAAGATGCTCGATGTCAACACGCATACCGAAGTAGAAAACTTAAGGAATAATCGGCTAAGTTTCAGTTGGCAAAAACCAAATTGTTCTGTGTGTGCACCAAATGGCAAGAAATGTAGATGGAACAACAGAACCAAAGGTGGCACTGAATGTTTTGACTGCGTCAACAAACGGAAGACAAATCATATTCCAAAATCTCTTATTTTTGCAGCTACAGGTCAGACTAATTCACACTTCAAAATTAGTTCTTTCTTGTTGATTTAAATTGGGAGGTGATTCTGTTTACCAATTAATCTTCTATTCTACAGGTTCAATTGTTTTGGGGTTGGTTACCATTACATTTATTAAGATCTATTTATATTTTCGAAAAAAAGAAGAAGATCAAGTTAGAGTTGACAAGTTTTTAGAGGATTATAGAGCACAACAACCTGCTAGATTTTCTTATGCTGATATAAAAAGAATCACAAATGGGTTTAAGGAGAAACTAGGAGAAGGAGCTCATGGAAAAGTATTTAAAGGAAAACTCTCCAATGAGATTCTGGTTGCCGTGAAGATGCTCAACAATACAGAGGGAGACGGGAAAGAGTTCATTAGCGAAGTGGGAATTATGGGGAAAATCCACCACATCAACGTTGTTCGTTTGCTTGGCTTCTGTGCAGAGGGAATCCACTGTGTTCTTGTCTACAATTTGTTTTCAAAAGGTTCACTACAAAGTTTCATATTTCCTCCAGATGACGAAGACCACTTCATTGGGTGGGAGAAGCTGCATCAAATTGGTATTGGCATAGCAAGAGGAATTCAGTATCTTCATGAGGGTTGTAATCATCCAATCCTTCATTTTGACATCAACCCTCACAATGTTTTGCTAGATGACAGATTCACTCCCAAAATTTCAGACTTTGGTCTCGCCAAATTATGTTCCAAGAATCATAGTGTAGTGTCCATGACGGCCGCTAGGGGTACCTTGGGATACATGGCACCTGAAGTTCTTTCAAGAAATTTTGGAAACGTTTCTCTTAAATCTGATATTTATAGCTACGGGATGTTGTTGCTAGAAATGGTTGGAGGAAGGAAGAATATAGACATAAGATCACAAGAAACTTTGCATGTTCTATATCCAGAATGGATCCACCATTTATTGGAAGGAGACATACATATCCACATTGAGGATGAGTGTGATCTTAAAATTGCCAAAAAACTTGCAATAGTTGGACTTTGGTGCATTCAGTGGCACCCCGGAGATCGTCCATCCATAAAATCTGTCATCCAAATGTTGGAGACTGTAGAAGACAGCCAATTAACTGTGCCTCCTAATCCTTTTCACTCGACGACTTCCATTACCTCTAGTGAAAGCAATTTTCCGAGACAATTTTTCCAAATGGAAGTGATTCAAGAATAAGTAAAGACAGTCATTTTAAATAAATTTCTTTAAATACTGTGATTAAGTAGAAGATTGAGTATTTTCATATGTGAAAAAAAGTATCAGTTGTTTTTGTGGGAGAATCATGTTGTTTAGTTTTTCTTTTCTTCTTGGGGAAGAATTATGTTGCTTCAATTAAAAGTGATTTTTATGACCTACAGTTACAAACAAATGAAGAAACAAATTCTTTATAAAAAAATTAGTATGAGTACTAGTGTTGCGCGATTTGACGTGCGACAACACTTGAATTTAAAAAATGCTCCACGTTCCCTTTAAGTTTAGTTCATTGTGATGATCCAACCAAATGAGACTCCTTCTCATAGCCTTACACAAGTGGTTCCTCCCTTTTCTGTGATCAATGCGCTTTAAACCATACTTGAATTGTAAACCATACTCGAGATTTTAGGGAGTACACAACAATTCTTCACATTGCCTTTAAACTGCCCATTTATCCAATCTACCACCAAGTTGTTTAACCTTGCATCCATCTACTTTTTGTAGTCCCACAAGCTATCACCATAACCTCATAAATCGATGGAGTGATCCTCGTTGTGACCTTCACAACTTTCTCTCACAAATTTTTGCCTCCGAGCCACTGGATAACAACACTCCTTGCCTTATCTATCATCTTGTTCTTCTTTGATTTTGCTAGGTTAAGCGGCATCACTGCCTCACCCTTCGATGCTTCCATACACTTCCTTTGAACCAAGCTTGCTTCCATCTCTAGGATATTAAATTCGGTATCTATGGTACTTACTTGACAGACTTCTCCCCTTTCCCCATGGTGGATGCCAATTGTTTTGAATTCAATCAAAAACTCAAATAAATAAACTTTTATGCATGGATCAAGTTCAACGACAACGACAAAGACAACCAATAACCACTTCAAATTGCAAGTAATTAATAACATTAGTGTAATGCAAAACAACAATTGAGTCGAGGAATTTCAAGATAAAGAGTAGTAGAGAAGAGAAAGAACACACAATAATTGTTTACCTAGTTCAGTTCAAATTGATCTACTATGGAGGAGAGAGCAGCTCTCCAATTCATTATCTAAGAGTTCTTGACAAATAGATACAAGGGGTTACAAAAATTAGCTTCAACTACCTCTACAAGAGCACACCTTAAATTTTACCATTTTTCCAAATCACTTCTTGTGATCAAGAAACTCAATGATTTATCATGTCGAATGTGTTTGAATGGTGTCTCTAAACCATAGAATTTACCCCAAAAGCTCCAACCTTTAACCTAGTGATTCCCTAAAGGTTATCACTTTTGATCTCTCTAGGTTTGCCTTCTCCACACTCCGAAACCCTAAATCTAGGTTTGCCTTCTCCAGACTCCGAAACCCTAAACCTGAGTTATCTATATATAAGATTCACCTAGCCGTTAAAACTTGGCGACCAAGAATTGAAAATTAAAATAAATTAATTTTATTTCTAACTCAATTTTAAATAAAAAATATAGTTTTTTTAAGAAGTCAAACTATCCTACTAAAATTGACACAGAAAAAATCGAATCTAAGATCTTGAAAAGATCACACTCCATAATTTCAAATCAAGACCTCTAAACCAACCCAGGTAACTATATTAAATATACATGCATGGTTGAATTTTGTTTCAAACTTTAACTTATTTTTTTTCACGATGAAGATTGACTATGATTTTTGTTCAAAAACTTTAGCTAGGCCGACAATTTTTAATTTTTTTGGAAAGAGCTAGGCAGACAAATTATCTTCCTAAAGTAAAGAAACTATATATTTTTTGGCACAAACTTATTATTTTTTCGGCTCGAAACTCAGACGAAGCAACCATATATTCATCAAACAAATATATATATATATATATATATATATATATATATATATATATATATTTTTTTGATAGAAGACA
>Ga0315914_1001789_pt1 | contig 32722 bp, 15 predicted proteins | sample MpolenodulesMG_FD_203920 | JGI IMG/M metagenome (GOLD analysis project Ga0315914, IMG submission 203920) | Medicago polymorpha root nodule microbial communities from Los Angeles, California, United States - elongated nodules | ecosystem: Host-associated > Plants > Roots > Nodule | place: USA...
CTTTTTCTAAACCAATTAAATTTAATTATTTTTCGAAAAATTAAATTAAATTCTTTTTTATAATATTTTTTTATTATATTTTAATATTTTGATTTTTTTAACAAATAAAAAACATTTTTTAAACAAATAAAAAACATTTTTAAAAAAAAAAAATCGTTCGCAATTTGCCAGGGGTTAACCCCTCGCAAAGTCTCTGACAAGTTTTGAAAAGGACTGATGTGATGCTGACACACAGTCTGCAAAAGCCTGCATTGACCAGAAAAGCCTGCATTTTCAGAGACACAGTTTGCCAGGGGTCGTGCCAGGGCCTGTGTCAGGGGCGCATTTGCCAGGAGCTAAAGCCCTGGCATTCATTTGCGAGGAGCTAAAGCCCTGGAAAATTCATTTGCGATGAGCAGATTTGCTAGGGATTTTGCTCCTGGCAAAACCCTTGGCAAACGTCCAATTGCCAAAGCTTTTTGCATTTTGCCAGGGCTTCTGCCCCTGGCAAAATGCAACATTTCTTGTAGTGCTCCTCATAGTATATTGTCAAATGAGAAATGCTAACAACACACATTTTAGCACACACTTTCCAACACACTCTCTTTGAGTAGAATGTTTGTTGTTTGCATTTCTCATTGTCAAATTAGAGGAGCAATCACCAATCTCTTAACCTTAATAATAAGTTTTTCGTTTCACCCTTAAGAACGTCAACACCACATCCTTATCACATAACAATCATATATATTTGGCTTCCTCCAAAACCTTTTCAAAAAAAAAACAATACCCCTAAAAAAAGCAAAAAAATTAAGAAAATTTCGGCTTCTTCCAAAAAATATTTCATATTTGGCGTAGAACTATCCTGCTGATTAGGTAGTTAGATTAACCTAAATAATTCAATTAATTCCAAATTAGTACTTAGTAGAAGAATATCAGGAAGAGGAATACTCTTTAGTAAAAAGTCATTTATTTGTAACATGTTTGGTTCCACGTTTTCATTGACAATCTCACGTTTCAATACAAATATGATTGTGAGATTGAGAAGTTAGAAAGTGGAGAGTTTGGTGTTTGAATCTCTTCATTTATTTTCACTATTACAATTTCTTTTAAATGTTTTGAGATGTATAAAAAAAAGAAAAATATTAACATGTGCCCTTAAGACAGGTGTTAATGTACTTAACATAGAAATTTCACACTTTTGTATTTATATTTATATTTATAAAACTATAATAATTGAGAAAATAAAGATAATAAAAAAAAACGAAGATCATCTTACACAAAAGTTCGTTGGACGTGCATTTATGACAACGTAATTTGCAATTTTTCCAAATAGACACCATCTTTAAAAGAAAAGTAAAATGACTATATTAGGAAGATGACAAATTCTCCCACCTTTGATTGATGATGATTTAAGAATTGGTAAAACATTAACGATGCTTAACAATGACTCAGTCAACGTTCACTCGGTAAAATAAAGGGTGTCTACAATTTTTATTTTCCAACACCAATATAATATATTATGAAAATGTTAACCGGTGTTTGGCACGGGTTAGAATATTAATAAAGAAAATTATATAGCAAAAAAAAAAGGACGGGTGTTTCATAGGCACCGGTTAGCATGATCGATATTATTACTGTGTCGTTATACGATGACCAGTTCACAATAGAACCTGTCTAAGAAGATTCCCTATTCTTATTTATCAATCGATCTCAATGTCTCCCATAAGAGGATATCCATCAATTTCATTGAAGAAAAAGAAAATCTTTTGGAATTAATTAATTATAGTGACCCAAGTGGGGCTTGTGTCCCAGACTTAACCTGCTGTTCCTGTCTCCATTAAACGTATATGGAAGCTTCGGTGTGGGTCATGTAGTGGGTGACTTTCCAAGTGGTGCATGAATGATTGCTATTCAATACAATGATAATGCATGTGACATTGCATGTGTCATTTTTATGTCTCTGACAATGAACCATTGAACCTAAACCTTTGTTTGAAATTTTATAAGGAACACATATTCAAATTCAAAAATCTTCTTAAAGTTTTAAATTTGTGCAACATGAACCTCCACGATTCACAATATAGGCCATGGATGAGTCAAGTACAGATGCATAATTCATTTATTCTCTTGGTTTCTTCTATCAAGTATAATCTATTTTTATTTTATTTAATTATGAAAAATTATTCATATTTATATTATCTGTCTTCAAATACTATCGAAAAGCAAAAAAAAACACTAACAAAATATTTGTTTCCACTCATTCATCTATACTTTAAAAACCAAACAAAACTATATTTTCAGTTAAAATGAAAATAGGAATAAAAAAAAAACTAAACAAATTGTCAAATAAGCTATTGATATTTAAATTTTAAATAATGAACATTTGACATACGAATAGATTATCTTTTCTATTTTGAAAAGAAATTATTATCTTCTTCCTTTTGTGGTTAAACTAGATTATCTTTTTTATACAGAAAATTACTTTCATATGTTCAGTTGTATTATTACACTCCAACTTGTTTACTAAGCAATACTTTACTTCTCAACCTGTACAAAGCATTATTAACTTAAACTACTTGCACCCGTAGAGAAAACCCTTGTAATAATAAATTAGAGTCAAGTTGCAAATTTATTACTCACAATTCACAATATAAAGTTTCCTTAAAAAAAAATCACAAAGTTATATTAAATGTACCACAAGCTTCTTTCGTATGCTGAAGATGACTTAATAAGAATGGAACCACTTCCAATTATGTTATATACTCAACATTTACTAAGTCTTCTCCACCAATGATAATAATGTTGTTAAACAACTTCATTAACGGGATAATTTAGCTAAGAAACTTGTGAAATAAAATCAAAGTAAGCATGAATATCAAAACAAATGTTTTTGGAAAGAAACTGCAAATTTTATTTCATCATTGTGGTAATATACCATACAAACACAAAGGGCAGATATCAGCATCAGTACACAATGTAGAAGTTACAGTGACAAGTTCATAAAAAAATGAAGCCTTAAAAAAACTAGGGCCTGGTATAAAAAAACAACCTTTCCCAATGGAAAAAGATTGTCATGGCAGACATGTATAACTTGCCGCCACGGCCAAGGCCCCCGAAAACAAGGCTTCATAACTCTGAACCAGACAACTGCAACAACCCTAACAAGAGCACAAATACCGATACCTCCCTTTGAGTCAAAACACCTATGGACACCGTGGTACACATAACTGTAAAAACATAGACAGAGGGAACTAAGAAATTGTGGCAAAACCGATACAAAGCCGAGCTAAAAACATCAGGTGCCAACCCAAAGTAACAAAGATTCCTAACTCCAGAACCCGGTAGTTGTGTTCTCAGAGATATGCAGCCATTTAAAAGGCAGCAACCAAATACATGGTGCCAAAAACAGAATTCCAATCAAAGGAATCTGTAAAAAAATATGGTTAAATGACTGCATACTCCGGAAAAAGGGACCCGAGTCGCTGGATGATGATCAAGACCCAAAGTTAATGGACCAAAAAACTACTATGCTGTGTAACTAGACTTCTGCATGTTCTGTATCGAGCCTAAATTGCCGTGTGAGATTAAATCTTGCAGTTCAGGAAAGGATGTCACACCTCCAAAGAAGTTCAACAAGCATCTCAACCACGCTGCTGCTGATTGAATTGCAATGCTGGATATTTAATCCCAAAAGGGTGTGGCCCAATTTTCTCAAAGTGGGTAAGCTCCTGTCCGTAACCAAAGTGCAGCCTGACAGAGAAAGAATCTGTAGATTTATCTGTTTTGCGTGTGCCAGGGCTGCTATCCCAGAATCGGAGATCGCACACATGGAAACATCAAGATCAGAAAGCAATTGGCAATGCTCAGCAATTGCTATCAAGCTAGCATTGCTGATATTTTTACAACCTTCAAGGTTCAGAATTTCGAGAGTCCAACCATGCAGATTGACCAGGGATGAAACTACTTTGTCGGTAAGATTGATGCAACCACTGAGATTAACTTTAACAAGACCAGCCTCGGAGCTCTCAAGCAATGGAAGCAACCCAGCATCTGTCACTCCCTTAAGTCCAGTCAATTCAACTTGTTGAAGCTGAGGGCACAGCTTTCCGAGTACAGAAAGGGTAGCGTTGCCAAATCCAGGGCAGTTACAGATCGATAATGAACGAAGTGATTCACAAGGAGATACAGGTGACAATTCCAAGTCCAGATCCTTGATCCCAAAGCAGCTTACCATAGAAAGAGCTTTCAATTTTGCACCACAGTTAAAAAGGACACCGAAAAACCCAAATTGGGTAATTCTGTGGCACTCTTCCAATTGTAGGCTTTCAAGTGATATAGCAGCCTTGGTGAATGAAATCAATCCGTTGTCTGAGAGAAATGCACACTTATGAAGATATACGCTTTTCAAATTAGGACAGCCCTTTCCAACAGCTTCAATCCCAACATCGGTTACTCCTCTGCAGGATGCAATTGTGAGTGACTTCAGTTTATGCAATCCATTAGCATTTCCCATAACCCAGAAGCCTCTCTCACTAACATTTGGGAGGAAATTAAGGACAAGATCGGTAACTGTTTTGCCATAGTGTCCAATAACAGCTAGAGAGAGATCAGAAACGGCCAGTGCCTGAAGCTTCACCTTTGTCAGAACCAAAGAAGTCGAAGAAAACAGGCCAGCGATTCCTTGATCCCCAACACCGGCACAGTCCTTGATAGATATAGCCTTAAGATTTGGGCAGAACTTTCCAATGGCTTGTAGACCTTCATTGCGAATGCTAGGACAAGACTCTAATGATAACTCGGTCAGATTCGGACACTTCTTTGCAACTGCGATTAAAGCCTTGTCGGAAATTGCAGGGCATTTGCAAAGGTCAAGTTTCTCTAGCTGTTGACATCCATTAGCAATCTCAATAAGGCCTTCATCACCAACAGAAGAAACGTTCCATAAAGAAAAAGACTTTAGAGAAGGACATCCGCTAGCAACTGCTTTAAGACCTAGAGTTGTCACACCGCGTTCCGAGTTGCTTCCACGGATTGAAAGCTTCCCTAATCCTCCTCGTGATGAAGTTCCGACTGCAATAGCAGCAAGTCTGACATCGGTTGCCTTCTTTCCTTCCAAGCTCCGGGAAAGGTATCCCTCACCTCCAAACTCTTCACTGTCACCTTCCATTTTATTCTCATCATCCGAGGAGGTACTTTTGTTGCTACAGATTTCACTCTTGCAAATATTGCTTAGAAGCATAAGCCAACGTTTGGAAACACAAGCGGATGCACTCCTTTCTTCACCAACAGGCAACCTTCTAAAGATCTCAAAGAGGCACTCATCTGGCAAAGATTCAATAGATGTTTTCTGCTTCTGCTCAAACCATTCTCCATCGAAAACAAACGGAACACTGACACGTGATCTCTTCTGAGGTGGATAGTAGACATCAACTTGAGGGCCAAGAGACAGGAAGAAATTTGCTTCCTTGGGGTTTGTGTATAACCCACCATGGCAAAAGTTATCACCTGAGAACATAAACAATTGAGCAAGATCATCAGGAATGAACAAATTGCGCATATAAACATAATGATCTATGTCTAATATAAGTTATAACCATCAAATTCAACATAACTGCTTAAATCAAACCTATGCATAACAAACTTATCAAAGCAGAATCCTATGATATCAGAAAAGTAAAATTCTTAAAACAATATATGCTAAAGTATCTCACTATCTCATTAAATCTATAATCTCTTTGTATCTCTAATCAGATCTGCTAATCAATCAAAACTATGTCATACAAACCCTCCCATATACTAATCTCATAGATCTATAACACAAATAATATTACCCAGTTGAAATTTCACCACTTAACCACATGATTATCCATACCACATAACAAATTAAGAGAATTAAGATCAAACCCATGATTATTTCATAAAAAATAGATCAAAATCATCATAAAAAAATAAACTTTCCTATGAACATCAAAATCATCATCTAATGAATTATATAGAACCACATGCTACTATTTTTGGTTGCAAAATTTAAAACACACCCACAACCTAAAAATCTATGAATCAAATAAAAAACGCAAAGAATCAATGAAATTACCAGAAAAGCCGAAGACTTGAGACATGGGTGCAGCTGAAACAACCCTCCAAAGAGTGCAAAAAAAGCAGCAAAGAAGAAGAAGAAGAAGACGGTGAATTTGATTTGTGAGTATTGAAGGCAATTATGCATAAGAGATTGAGAGAGAGAAAGAGAGGAATTGAAGGTATGAAATCGTGGAAATTGGAAACCCTAATTGAAATAGGGCAAAAAAAAGAAAGAGAAAATTTGGGGGTGTTGAAAGAAGAAGAAGAAAAAGAAGATGAATGAAAAATGAAGGGAAAAGGGAAGGTTTTTATTGTAAGAGACAAGTGGGAAACGGATTCCCATACAATGAATGGTTCATTAACACATGCAATGTATCTTGCATTCAATATGGAAAGTGGGGTTTCCTTTTCTATTTTATTCTTTTCTTTTTTCCCACTATCATGGTTTTTTTATATTTTCTCTTTTGTTTTTCTATTTGTTTTTTTTACCTTATCTTTTAGTATAAGAATTGATGAGAATGGTAATCAATGAGTTTTAATAATGTAATCAATGACTAATGGCTTGCTTGAAGTTTAAGAAAGTTGATTGTTAGCTAAGAGAGACTAAGCTAGAAATGGTTTCAAAAATGAATATGCTGATTTTTTTTGGACAATGGTCATAATTTTCCCATAAGTTTCCTAATTAGTAGGGAGAAATTTTCTTCAATATTTATACATTCATATTCATGTGGTAAATTTACCAAGACAATATATTCATATAGTAAATTTATCAAGACAAGTTTTTTACTGTAGCAAAACAATTGTATTTTCATAGATTAAATGATAATCTCTGTGAGCATAATTCAATTGGTAGGAACAATATATTGCAACAAATATAATGTAACATTTAAATTTCAGATTTCTCGTTTATTGATTAGAGGAATTATTGATTAAGCATGCTTGGTGGAATATTAGCTCATGGTTGTGTCCTCGTATAAATTCATATAGATGAACAAATCATAGATTGGTGGTTTGTAGAGTCATGTCATAAATTCATATAGATGAACGATAATCTCCTTAAACATAGCTCAGTTGCTACTAACAATACATTGCAACAATTAGGATCCAAGGTACAAATTTCAGATTTTTCACTTATTCACTTTTAGATATACATTAAAAGAATGATTGATTAACCGAACTTGGTGGAATATTAGTTCATGGTTGTGTTCCCGTAGAACAGTCAAATAGACTTGCTCTTATACTATCATCGAGAGCTTGATAAACAACAAATCCTGGATTGGTGGTTCGTAGAGTCATGCCATGATCGTAATATTTGTCTTGAAAAAATGACATGTCTGAATGTCAAACAATTACGCTAAGAAAAAAGTTATTTTTCTCAGTTGATTAGTTGTTTGCTTGGTTTATTCGTTGTATATTTCGTCGATAAGATGGTATTATAACTTACCTGCATCTATGACAATGATCTCTTTTTTTTTTTATCAAACGATTACGCTAAGAAATGAATTACTTTTCTCAGCCACAAGTTCCTAAACTTTTCCAACAAAAAAAAAAAAGTATGATGTAAAAAGTTGAACTATTACCTAAGGTTGCATAAAAAATCAAGAAAATGTGAAAAGAAAATCAATAGAGATGACTAAAGACGTGTTTGATTGAGTGTCTGTCGAATATAATCTTTGCAATGGTATTTATAGACTTAGGATAACTAGAAAACCCATATTAACCTTGTTTTCCATGTTCTTGGCTCACTGGCTCACACATACATTGTCTAAGATCATGGCTAACATATGAATAAAGATAATTACCTAGTCGCTTGAGTCACAATCCAAAGTTGCTTTGTCGTCTAAGTTATTAACTTTCGCATCAACCAACCTCGTCCTCCATAATTTACTTTGGGAAATAGGACTTCATGCATGTTTTAAACTTAGTCGACTAATATATAATACATATGGCTTAATTGAGAGCAAAATACCACTATTAAGGTTGATTGCTTGTCTTCTGATTTGAATATAACTACTCATGTCCTCCATATCCATATTTTTAGAGAGTGATCGGTTATCCCCATTTTTGTCTATCAATTTAATTAGTTGACAATAAATTGATGCAAAATAGATTGGCGATCGAAGGTTGAATCGGCAGACCATTGAATTCTCCGTCTATAATCACCTCTTACTCCATCCTCAATATATTTAGGTCTTATATGTGATACAAAAGTGCAATTCAAGTTTATGGGGAAATTTTATCGGATAACTGTAAGACCGACGTTGTTGTATGAAATAGAATGTTGAGATGTGAATAACCAACACGAGAATAAAATAAGCATAGTAAATATGAGGATGTTACGATGAATGTGTGGTAAGACTAGATATGATGTGATTAAAAATGAAAATATTATATATGGAGATTTTGGGTAACACCTATAGCAGAAAAGATGATGGAAAATATGGTTAGGTGGTTTGTGCATGTAAAGAGAAGACTTGTAGATTACATAGTAAAGTGACTAGATTGGATGGAGGATAATCAGATCACCGTAGGCAGAGGAAAACCTAGAAAAACTATAACCAAAACATTTAGGAGAGATTAGAGATTAATGAGTTGGACCAAAATAAAATTTATGAGAGAACATTATAACGTAATTTGATCAATGTAGTCGAGTCACTTGGTAGGCTAAGATTTGGTTGTATCCATCCTCAATATCTAACAATGCGATTATATGGTTTTTTGATTTGGTGAACTCTATGTTGTAGTCTATTTGACTCTTATTCAACATTACCATGTACCCAACAAAAGCAAATGACATCCTCCAAGCTCATCAAAATTGGTAGTCACATTCAACATACGGTCAATTCAACCATCGATCGTCTGTCTATTTTAGATCAACTGATTATTGGTTAATGTTTATTTACCTCATAGATACATACTTCCACTGCAGTTCAGTGGTCAATATATGATCCAATCAACTATTTTTTGGTGTAAATAATTCTCAAATATATTAAAATAATTACGAGGACAAAAAATATTTAACCATACTTTTTATGGCAGAAACAACCCACTGGTGATATATTTTTAACACTCGGTGGAAATTGACATCCTCCGATCTTAAATATAAGAAAATATTCTTTTTTTTAAAAAAATGAATAACTAATATATTTAGTCTAGACGAGATACATTATTTATTCAATTAACCTGACATTAATTTTTTTTAAATAGTAAAAAAAAAGAATAACTTCTTATATATTGGATCGGAACTGGGAGTACTAAATTGACTCTTAATGAAATCATAACACAAGTAACTTACGATTTTTCTTTCACTGGATTGTAACTTTAAAAGACTAGGATGTTATAATAGATAGAGATTTCATGAATATTACGTATATTCAAACCACTATATATGAAAAGCAAAGAAAAAAATGGTTGATTCATGAATCTGCAATATTAATGATGTGTAGTATTATCTATCACCCAAAGCTCTTTCATTTAGAACCACATTATTTGATACCCAACTAGGGACGCAGCTAACTCCTTTTACGCGTTACCATGAGACAAAGCGACAAACCCAACCTACCAAAATCTATATACAATGTAAGTAACACACAAGAGGGTATTAATTGACCTAAGTTCATGCCACTAACCATTGCTTAATTCATTTTAATTGCTGGCCCACCGTCCAAATATAGAAGCGTTTTATTGGGTCAAAAGCAGAGTCTTTAGTCTTAACCCCACAAAATTTAAAGTTTCAACTTTTAACAAACTTGCTTAAGGAAGGACAACTATATGCATGAATCATGATAAAGATAATTAGTGGCTTTTAGCATAGTTACATATGCTAAAATTTGTCTACCAGGGCGTATAAAGATAATATCCTTGATAAAAAATTAATTATGGTATCCAGAAGTCCTAACTCAACTGATAAAATGCCGAAATTGTTAGGCCGGATGTCATGATCGGGGTTCAAACCCCGGTACCTTCACTTGTGTGTGTGAGTTTATAATGGCTTTGTCATTTCGTCTATGTACCAAAAAAAAAAATTATGGTTTTTTTAGTTACATAAAAATTTAAGTTGATTGGATGGAATCCCAATTAAGACAAGGAGGATCTTAAGGATTAAGTAGCATTTACAAGTGCATTCACGTTTACCTTTCTTTAACGTGAATAGTGGCTCAACTTTGAAACTTCTTAATAAAAGACTTGTCTTTTTATTAGATTTGTTTGTTTTAAGGTTATCACAAATATTGGTGGAAAAGTGAGATTAAGAAAATAACATTATGATGTTTGGTAAAATTCTATAAAAATTTATTTCAAGTTATTATTTATTCCAATAAAATTTCCATACACCGAAATATTATTTTTACTTAAAAGTTAGTACTATATGTAGACATTTTTCTTTTAAACTCCGCTTTAATTAATTCTATTGAAAATATAATTTTGTAAAACTTTAATTGTGAATGAATCTTTACAACAAAAAATACGAGCATAGAGACATTCAAATAATATTCATTATTTTTATAAAATGGCACAATTTATTGATTTGTCCAAGGCAAAAAAAACTTAGGACGAACATTGTTTCAACCAATCACATCTAAAGTATTTTCATTTGTATTTTTTTAACACTAGTATTTGGTTGGCTATGTACCATTTTTCCAATCATTTAATTTAATGTCATGTCAAGTTTTATACATTAATTTATTTTAAAATAAATTTAAATATCAAAAGAATTATGCCTACGAATTGTAAACTCCAAAAAACCAAAGAATTTAGCTTCTTTTTCCCTTCTAATATTACTAATTGTAAACTTTTTCTTCCGGGCAATGTGTTTTTTTTTCTTAATCCACACAAAGGGATTGTTATCTTGCTATACCAAAAATTTCACACATTTAGGATTTTGAATTTGAGACGTGGCATAAAGCCAAAGCCAAAGCCAGATCAATTGAACTGGAGTTTTGTCAAAATCATCCACTTGCTCATTTCTGAATATGGTTCAGTTTTTCTTAATAATTCATCGATACATGCATCTAAGAAAATTTTAAAACAAAATAGAAATTATTACAATCATGTATATTTAATGTGTATATACATATATGTATAAAGATAAATTACTCTAGACATGAATATGAAGAACAAATCCGTCAAATCATGATAGCAATTTGGAAACATTATTCAGTTTATTTGAAATATCAATATTCTTTTCTGTGTATTTTGTCCTGTACTCAAAATAAAGATCAAATTGGTCTGATCTGAATGGTAGCTACATCTGATTTATTAAGAACGTGTATTGAACTTGTTAATGACGTGGTATTGAACTTGTTCTGTGGCATAAAGTAAAAATGGAGAGGATCTTGATTCGTAAAATGGATTTGACATTATGCTTATTGAGAAATATAGTATGCAATCTCAATAAAAAGAACTATTGCCTAAGATATTTGTTGGGACTTCCGTGGAAGCCTTAAAATACTGGAATAGATTATTACATTGGATTAAGAACAATCACATATGTGAGTTTGATTATCACATCTTCATCAATATAGATAATATCATTTATATGTTGTTCAAACCTACTTTTCCATCCAACGGGACGATAAAAGAAAGAAACAATTGATTAGTCGTTTGACTATAATAAAGTATACGCATTGTTTTAATTTGTGACACTTCTAACTCAAACTCAACATATCATCATTAGATCTCCTTCAAAAGTGAGACTTTCGGTATCTTTAAATTAATTTAATGACAATATAATTTGGAATTGAGGGAGTAACTAATAAGATTATAAAAGAAGATGTTGCTATCTCGTAAAATATTATTTCAAGAAATATTAGTTCATTTTACTTATAATTCATTCTGAAGGAAATGCTATTCTTAAACATGTTGGAGATCTTCTCGAGAGAACTATTAATCTGTGTAATCGAGTGGAGTGGATATTGCTCCCAAAAATATTACCCCCTTGCCCTGTAATAAGTTGCACATTTAATGATTTCACACAAATTAATAAAGTGTATAAAAAAAAGAGAAAATAGTAGTTTTTCTAGACAAAAATATTCACGGACACCCATCCATCTAATATATATCTCGAGAGTGAAAGAAATATATTATGATCACTACAAGAAAAACATTAATTTGGGACGGAAATTTTCGTCGCACAAATGATCGATCATGTGATATATTGGTAATATGAATAAAAAAGGGAGATGGAAGAAAAAAAAGGTTGTCAAATGAGTGTTAGAAAAGAATGTATGTTCAAATATTATTGTTGTTTTTTAAATTATTTGTATCAACTATAAAATAATTGTCGTTATCATAAGTGTAAAATGAAAAATATTAACTTGTAAGAAAGGTAAATAATATTAGTTAGATTATAAAACTTAAATACAACAATTAATATTATATTAAAAATTAAATTTGCCTCAGAAAAATAATATATGAAAAGTTGAAATGGTTATTTATTTTATAACAAACTAGCGCGTGTCAATCTTTCCTCTTTTTTATTACACCAACGTTTACAAATTGTGAAACATACTTTTATGAAATTTGGATTTTGATTAAAAGTATAAAGATTAGATGTTTGCGAATTTCAAATTCTAACAAATCCAACAAACTATATTTATATTTTACAATAACACCAACAGTATAGCAAACAATATAAAAAGATTGAAATTCGGCCCTTATTTGGAGTATAAAGTCATATATTTTTTAATGACACAAATAGTGTTTGAACAACCGTTTGAGACAACTTTTGTGACGACTTTCATTTTCTCTCTTTTTATTGGTTAAAACAATAGAGAGAAAAATGAAGAGAGAAAATAAGAACATAATATTTACATGAGAGAGATAGTTGTGTTGTACAAATATCATTTCTCTTTGTTTAATTAAGTGTGTAACTAGAAGCGAAAAAAGTTTCATTTATATATAGTATAGATAAAAAAAGTATAGCTAATGTTGTTCTTACTGCAGCGGGGGTAGTTCTTATTTGATTTAACTATTTTTTAATTAATAATTTGAATAATAGTATAAAAAGGATAAAATAATAAATAAAATATTTTAAATAAAATGGTAAAATAGGAAATGAATAAAGCCAACGTAAATTGATTTATTTTCTTTACGCATAGTATAGATAAATTTTACATATCACACTTTGAAACCAAGGGAGTATAATGACAAACTTCGCTCCTTCAAGCGTATTCATGTACGAGGAAATTAAGTTGGAATTTGGTTGGTCGAAGGGGATGTAACTAATGCAAGGATTGTTTTTTTGTTTCCTTAGATTCGCATAGCATGCATGTACTGTTTTTAATTGCATCCAGGTTCATTGTTGAAGCTAAACAACATCATCTTTTAATTAATTTTTTCCATCAAGCTTATTGCTTTTGACCCAGACAAAAACACATGCTTCTCATACTTAACTTTTCTCACTTTTATTCATGCTCCCTCCCTTATAAAACATTGTATTTGCATCCATGCATCGGAAATGCAATAAACACCCTCTTTCCAACATACTTTTTCTAATATTCATTTTTTTATTGGATGAAATCTATAAACATCTTATATTATAAAACTGAAAGCCACATAAAATGGTAATATTCACGTAAATTTCATCTAATAAAAGAGTAAATATTAAATAGAGTTAAAAAAAACAGTGTTCACAACATTCATCTTATCATAATATAGAGAAAGGGATCCCCTTTTCCTTTAAGCTTGTCATCCACTTGTGCTAATTACACATTAAGTAATGATTCGTACCTCATGTCTCTATTTCTGAAGCTGTAATATTATAGAACTAGCTAGGATTTAGGATTTAATTAGTGTATATTTTTTGTGATGCTGCCAACGCTTCCAAAGTTGTGGATTGCTCTATTTTTTTTAAGAGTTTTAACTTTCAACACTGCTGCATATTTGAAGGATTCACATTTAAACTATGATCAGTAATCAAATTAGAAAACACTCGTATTATTGACCATTAATCGACGACGAATATAAAGGTTACTCTAACTCGCCACAAAATTATCGAATCATAACAAACGAAATGCCTAGCACCAAGAGCTAAAACAGTAAAAACAACTAAGAAAAAGACCGTACAAGCACAAGAAGAATAAAAAAGGATGAATACAAATGAAACAGAAAACTCTCCAGGGCTTTGTTTGCGAGTTTAGAGGGAAAGAGAGGGGAGGACTTTGGAAACAAGGAAGGAGCGAGTGGAAGAAATAGATGATATTAGAAGGGAAGAGCTTTGGCAGTGATTTTTCTTCATAATACAAAACTCCCTTCATTCGGGAGAACTCAAGAACGGCACATAGATTATTTCACTATCACTCGTAAAAAGTACACCCTACGGTCACTATTATAAACAAAAATCAAGATACTTACCAATGGAGTATGTGTAGTTAAAGTTGATCATACTGTTGAAATTTGGGGTCTAACACATCCTTACAAAACCGGCTTGTGAGGTGAGAATTGTCCATACTTATAAACACATTGTTAAGTCATCACCTATCCGATGTGGGATTCTTAACACACCCCTCACGACCAGCACTATTGGGCTTGGTTCGTGGACATAAATGGTGGGTGGCCCGATAGCGGAAACCTGATAGCAGGTGACCCAATGGATCATGGAGAGACTCTGATACCATATTTAAATTTGGGGTCTAACTTATCCTTACAAAACCGACTTGTGAGGTGAGGATTGCCCATACTTATAAACACATTGTTAGGGCATCACCTATCCGATGTGGGATTCTTAACACACCTCTCATGACTAGCACTATTGGCCTTGGTTCGTGGACATAAATGGTGGGTGGCCCGATAGTGGAAACCTGATAGCAGGTGACCAAATGGATCATGGAGAGGCTCTGATACCATATTGAAATTTGGGGTCTAACTCATCCTTACAAAACCGGCTTGTGAGGTGAGGATTGCCCCTACTTATAAACACATTGTTAGGCTATCACCTATCTGATGTGGGACTCTTAACACAAACTACCTCCGGTCCTTTTTATAAGAAACAAATAGGTCAACAAAAGTTAATGTATTTGGTCTATATTATGAATCAAATACATCAATTTTAATTGACCAATTTGTCTCTTGTAAAAAGGACCGGAAGGAGTACCTTCAAATTTCTACAATTTAGAATGATCCAATTTTTTTTTTACCAAGGAACTTAAACTTATGCACATTGATCTTTACACTCGAAGCTTTACAAAAAGAACGAAGAATCTCTTTGACTTTCCAGATTTGAGAAACCTTAGTTCTGGTAAAAAATAAACAATCATTGACAAAAAAGGATGAGAAACCGTAGGCTAGTTATTAGCAATCCTAACAGGAAGACATTGGTTCACATCCATCTTCTCCTAGATATACAACGCTAATTTCTCCATGCAAAGCAAGAACAAGCAAAGAGAGACGGGGTCCCATTGCCTCAACCCCGGCTATGAATAAAATTATCTAGTTGATCATTATTTCATCTAGGAGATAAGGTTGTGATGGTTGTGCAACTCATCATAAGATCAACGATAATTGGAGGAATGCCAAATTTCGACAACACGGGCTTCAAAAATTTCATTCAACACTATCATATGCATTTTCAAAATTAATTTTGTATAGAAGAAATGGCATAGTTACCTTTCTAATTTGTATGCATATAATGAACAATTTCTTGTACAATCAAAACATTATCAACAATACCTCTATTTGGAATAAAACTATTTGAAGAAGGTTAATAAGATTCTTCAAATGGGGTCTAATTATTTGAACCTGCATGTTTGAAATAAGATTGAGAAGTTTAAGGTTTGGTCTTATCCATTCAGCTCTAAAGGAAAAGTGGTCTTGTAATATGAAATTCAGTTATGATGAAGTAAAATATATCAAGTATTATTTAAATTAGTGGTCAAAGTTCAATACTTATATACGTGTGTATGTTTTTTTTAAATAAATATAAAATTTAGCATTTTACTTTAATTTTAATATCTAAGTTTACAAATTTTAACTAAAGAATTCTTGATTCATGATTTAATGGTAGTGGAAGCGGTGTATTTTGTTGATAAAGTGTCCGCTAATTAATTGGGTGGAACATGATGCTATTAATCTTGTGATGTGCTGCCTAACTGTTTGCTGTTTTTCCTCATCCAATTGAATTTTTGCATTGCCTTTTCATTACATGACTATTACACCTTTCGTAAGGGTAATAATGGCTTCATGGTAATCAAGTTCAATAATGGTGCTAGTTGTTTTGGTATTTGGTACGGACACGGTTGACCTCTAGTTTATGTTTCCACAAAGGTGTATACCATGAATATAATCGGATGCTTTCCTTACTTTGAAGCAACATCGGATCAAGGTTAGTACAATAATGAGTCTGATAAGTTGGAATTATCGGGGTTTAGGTAGCTCGAATGCAATTCTCGACTTGAAATACCTAGTTTGACACTTCAATCCGGACCTCCTCTTCTTAAGTGAGACTTTAGTCCACCGAAATAAAATTGAAGATTTACGTTACTTGCTTGGTTTTGATTATTGTATTTCTGTTGATCGCACCGGCAGAGGCGGGGGTCTTGCCTTATTTTGGCGTCATTTTTCCAATTGCACTCTTGTTGATTTTTCTAATAATCATATCACTGTTGAAATCATTGATTCCGTTCTTGGTGCTTGGAGACTCACCAGTTATTATGACTATCCTAATGGAAGTCGTAGAATTGCTGCGTGGAATTTTCTTCGTCAACTTGCTAACCAATTTACCGGGCCGTGGTGCATTTTTAGGGATTTCAATGACATTCTGGATGCTAGCAAAAAAAGAGGTCGCAATAATAGACCTCAATGGTTGATTAATGGCTTCCGTCAAGCTGTTCTTGACTCCGGTTTTTCTGATGTCCCAGTTGAAGGCTACCCTTTTACATGGTTCAAAAGTCTTGGCATGGGGCGAGCGGTGGAAGAAAGGTTAGACCGTGCCCTTGCTAATAGCCTATGGTTCAATTTCTTTCCGGAAGCTTCAGTAGAAACTCTTGTGGTACCTACTTCCGATCATTATCCCATTCTTCTTAATTGTCGCCCTATACCTCGACATCATCTTAATAAGCGTCATTTTCAGTATGAAAATGCGTGGCATTTAGAACCGGGGTTTAAGGATATGGTTACTAACTCTTGGCAGGTTTATTCAAATAATTCTATCATGCCTAAGATGTCCTCTTGTGCAAAAGAAATGGTCGTGTGGAGTAAAGCTCATTGCCATAAGTTGAAAAGCAAAATCGAAGATTGTCGGCGTCAATTGCATAATATGCGCACCACTTCTTCTGGTGAGTGACAAGTTCAAAATTTTGAGTTGAGAAAGAGAATGCAACGTTTGCTAGCTCAGGATGATGCTTATTGGCGGCAACGTGCAAAGACCCATTGGTATAGGAACGGTGACTGTAACACAATTTTTTTTCATGCATCCGCCACGGCTCGTAATAAGGTAAACCGTATTACTTCTCTTGTTGATGATGCTGGAAATAATATTACTAATGAGTAGGGTCTTCGCAATGTAGCACAAGACTATTTTGTTAATATTTTTCAGAAGCTTGGCAAGGTTTCTTCTTCTGTTATTGATGTTATTAATCAATCTATTTTTACTCCTGATAATGAGAGAGTTACTGCTCCTTTCACCAAAGCTGAATTTCGTGATGCAATTTTTTCTATGCACCCAAATAAATGCCCGGGTTCTGACGGTTTCAATCCGGGTTTTTACCAACATTTTTGGAACTTGTGTAGTGATGACATTTTCAAGGAGTCTTGTGCTTGGTTAGATACGGGACAATTTCCGCCTGATTTGAGCATGACAAATATTGCTCTTATTCCAAAAGGTGACACGCAACTCAACATGAAGGACTGACGCCTCATAGCTCTTTGTAATATTCTTTACAAACTTATCTCTGTAGTGTTAGTGAACAGGTTAAAAGGGGTCCTATCTCAGTGTATTTTCGACAACCAATCTGCCTTTGTTCCAATGCTAAATGGATTCACTGGATGAGTATGTGTGAAGAGTTAGTGGATTATTCTGTTCTTGTTAATAATGAAAGGGTTGGCCCTATCATCCCGGAACGCGGTCTTCGTCAAGGGGACCCTCTTTCCCGTATTTATTTATTATTTGTGCAGAAGGTTTATCTTCTCTTCTAAGGGATGTTGAGACCCGAGGTGTTATTACAGGTACAAAAGTTTGTCGTCAGGCGACCCCCGTCTCTCATCTTTTGTTTGCGGATGACTGTTTTCTTTTTTAAAAGCTGAGGAGGGACAAGCAAATGTTATGAAAAATATTCTCTCCATGTATGAATTAGCTTCTGGTCAGGCCATTAGTTTGCCTAAGTCTGAGATTTACTATTGTCGTAATGTCCATGATCCACTTAAATAGACCCTTACTGATATTCTTGGGGTTCAAGCAGTTTTGGGGACCGGTAAATATTTGGGTTTACCTTCCATGGTGGGTAGGGATCGAAATGTGAATTTTTCTTATATTAAAGATCGAGTTTGAAAGAAAATAAATTCTTGGAGTAGCAAGTGTTTATCTAAAGCAAGGCGTGAGGTTATGATTAAATCTGTCTTACAGGCTATTCCGTCGTATGTTATGAGTATTTTTCAGCTGCCAACCACTTTAATTGATACAATTGAGAAGATGATGAATTCTTTCTGGTGAGGTCATGGTAGAACTACACAACGAGGCATTAATTGGATGAGTTGGGAGAGGTTATCTGCCTCCAAGGTACATAGTGGTATGGGCTTTAAGTATCTCTCTGCATTCAATTTGGCAATGTTAGGTAAGCAGGGTTGGAAGTTCCTTACGGAACCTGACTCCCTTGTTTCCTGTATTTTTAAAGTGTGGTATTTCCCTTCACAGCTCAAATTGGCCATAATCCTAGTTATGTGTGGCATAGTATTATGCGCGCCAGATTTATCGTTCGCGATGGTGCTCGTTGGAGTATTGGAATGGTTCGTCTATTTCGATTTTGAATGAACCATGGATGGTTAATGGGGAGTGTATTGATGGTGGCATCACAGGTGCTCACTTTGTTCAAAATATGGATGGTTAATGGGGAGTGTATTGATGGTGGCATTACAGGTGCTCACTTTGTTCAAAATATGGATGGTTAATGGGGAGTGTATTGATGGTGGCATTACAGGTGCTCACTTTGTTCAAAATGTTACCGTCAACAGTTTAATGAATCTCTATGATAAGAGTTGGAACGAAGAAGTGGTTCGTCAGGTATTCAGTGTTGATATAGTTGATAAGATTCTTCACACGCCGCTTATTGCTCAGGTACAAGAGGATCGACTCATTTGGAAAGTTGAAAGGCATGGTTGGTATTCTGTCAGTAGTGCTTACATGTTATGTGTTGACGAACTTGTTGACTCCTCTCATCTCTGGCGCCCGGGTTATTGGTCTGGCATCTGGAAGCTCAAGGTTCCCCCTAAAGTTAAGAATCTAGTGTGGCGTATGTGTTGGGGTTGCCTTCCGACTCGTGTTCGTCTTCTTGACAAGGGCGTTCAATGTCCTACAAACTGTGTTAGTTGTCCATCACATCATGAAGATCTTGCTCATGTATTTTTCAATTGCCCTTTTGTTGTCAAAGTTTGGCAAATGACAGGCCTTTGGGGAGCAATCCAACACGCCTTGTCTTATACTACTTCGGCAACTGATACTATTTTTCTTTTGTCCATTGAATTTAATCAACAATTGTCATCAACATTTTGGAGTATTTGGAAGCATCGAAATCTTCGTGTTTGGGATGATGTTATGGAGGTAAGCGCCACGGTTGTCGAGCGAGCTAAGAATTTGGTCGTTGATTGGAAGTTTGCTAATGTTCCCACCGTAGCTGATCCTATTCCCCAACAACGACTGCAACCATCCGCTAGAGAGGGAATTTTGGCCGCAATTGGCACCTCGACATTTGTGACATCGTCTAGTTGGCAACACCATTTGTTGGGTAGGTATAAGTGTAATATTGATGCTACATTTTCCTCTCATCTTAACCGTACTGGCGTGGGTATATGTATTCGGGATTCAGAAGGTACATTTGTCTTGGCTAAGGTTGTTAGTTACCCATGATTCTATTTTGTGGATGTTGGTGAATCGTTGGGTCTTCATTCCGCCTTGCAGTGGCTAAGTGATATGCAATTTGACAACGTAGATTTTGAAACAGATTATAGGCTTACTTGTGATGCCTTCCATGCTAATCAAGACGACACTTATGAATTTGGGTGCATTATCTCATCATGTCGATTTTTGTTCAGTTCTTTCTTTACCAACTCTAGGGTGGAGTTTGTTAGGCGACAAGCAAACGGGGTTGCTCATGTTCTTGCAGAAGAAGCCACATTACTAGCCAGTCCCGTTGTTTATTTTCACATACCTGATTGTATTGAATCTCTTATTATTAATGAAATGTTATAAGCATATTTCCTTAAAAAAAAACTAAAGAAATGATAAAGCAGACCTAATGCATGATTTTCTTTGTTGATATTGTATAAATCATACACAAATTATTTTCTCCGATTCTCATGTATTAAATATATCTCATGTAGTCATGCATACCAATCACTGATAACACCACCAACTACATGCATGACACTCTCAATTTATCTTGTAAAATAACAAATTCTTCATCATCCTTCATGTGTTGAATATGACTTTTTAAGTGATTCATGTCATGTGAGAATGATTATTGTATATGTTAAAAACATAAAATAATTTAAATTTTTAACCCTTGTATATGACATTAAAGTATTATGCATCTATTGTCTATGAAATAACTATTTCTTTTTTAAAAGTTTTTCTATCATGTGTAAATTTGTAGTAATTTTACATTGGAACTTGTACATTTTGTATTAAATATATAACTTTTTAATAAATAATTATTGTTTTTCAATAAAACTTTGTTACTTTTAGTTGTTTTAACATGTGTGATATTGCACATGTTAGATAACCCTTTTTTTTAAACAGTAACATAAAAATTTGTAATGTTCGAGTGTGTGACAAATCCAAGAATTTCATATGATATGTACTATATATATATATATGATTTGTATGCTTGTATCATTTTAAGTATGATTTGTCCAATAAGTATTGACTTGATGGTAAAACTTTGATTTTGTAATCTCAAACACATGGTTTAAATTTCATCTGGAAAATTGTAAAATATTAGTGTCATCATTGTATTTTTTAGACCAGTGTCATTGTTATTTTAATGATTTCTCCTTTTTTGATTTTTTTTAAAAATATATTATCATTTTCAATAAAAAAATTAATCAACATCATTCACATATTGAACAATAATATGTAAGAAAAAAAAGGGAAATATTATGTAAATAGTTGTTTCATATAAAAAGAAGATATAAAATAACTAGGGTAGTTTTATAAAATAAAATAAAATAATGATACAATTGAAAATTTGAAGAGAATCCTAACAAAAATACAAATAAATTTCATACTGTGATTTCGAATAAAGAAAATATTATGCATATTAGCGTTCAAAACGACCACTCAGTGTCCGTATGTCCATTCTTTTAATTGCATTAATACGTATAAATTACAAACATTGGTTTTTATGAAATTTGTTTTTTCTCTTAAAAAACAAAATTTTGATTTTGATTAAAGTTATTTCAATTTTGAATAAAAATATAAGTATAGATATTTTGCATTTTTATATTGTGACAAACTTTACTTTTTTTTTTTAGTCACACTTTATCTTTTTGAATGACACTAACAATATAACATTTTTATATCCAAATTTGTTTAAGGGGTAAAATGAAAATGAAAAAGTCCGCCCAAAATTATCTATTCTCTTTATATATAGTATAGATAAAGATGTAGTACTATTGTAAAAATAAATAAAAAAGAAGATGTAGAACTATTCAGATGAAAATTGCAAATATAGTGAGGCGGTGCCCCACACTCATATAATTAAGCCCGTCGCTCCGTTTTATAACATTCCAAAATTAAGGACTAAAAACAATTTGACTTAAAAAATATAATAAAAGCAACAAACCGAATAAAAACATGAAACAAAAATTAATTAATGCCCAAACAACATAAGCCACAAAATTAAAAGTTATGTGAGCAAATTTTGCCTTCAACCACTCATAAGAAAGCAATTTCAATTTCATTATATCCAAAAGGTGATAATTTGAGCTTCTTTGTTATTATTATTTTTTAAGGAGAGTTTTCTTTGTTATCAAAAAGCATGTCGTTCTTTTCTTTTCAAATAACCCATGCACAACCAAAATAATTCATAATTGACCGCCGAGTTTTTTAAAAACCTAACAAGGTGCCAAGCTAAACTAAAAAAAAGTGAAGAATAAATGATTTGCTGATTCAAGAGTCCATAGCCACTCACACAACGCAGATAGGACGGGTTTATGTGACGTCTAAATAAATTATCCTAGTAGCCTATTTTAGAAAAGTCGTCAAGCAAACAAATATATCTTGAAGGCAAACCAGAGATTTTCTTCTCTATTTTATATATTTGATTTCACCTGAATTGTTCTGTGTATAATTTTTTTTGAATCATATTGTGGATCTCAGGTGGGTTTCGATGTTCATAGCCGATCAAAATAAATTAAGAAATCGAGAAAATATCCTTTTTAATGATATATGTAACTTCTGATGTGAATCTCTTGTTTGTTTTAAAAAAACTGATTTTCTGATATTATTTAAAGAGGTAATTAGTTAAATAAAATAAACATATCATTTTCGTAGTAATCATTTTTTCTAGTTGTAAATATATAATAATTAATAAGTTGTGTAAGAATATTGGTTAATCACAAAAAAAAGAACTTTGTTGGTTATGAACCAACCAGTCTCGATGAAAACCAATTTGTCAAGATTAAAATAAAATCAAGTGTCTACAAGTTCTAGCTCAACTGACAAATGCCGAAATTGCAAGGTCGGACGTCATGACCCGGGTTCGAACCCGGGACCTAACAGTTGTGTGTGAGTTTAATTTCAGTAGATTACCCTTCATCTAAGACAAAAAAAATGTCAATCTTTCATCTACGTATATTGTCGGTGCATGTTGTGGTTTGGTGAATGGTTTCTATTAATTTTTTAATTAAAGAAATTAACATGTCAAAAATGCGTATTTTAAATTTGTCATTTTACTTTAAAAAAAAAATGTGTCATCTTTATCATTAATTTATGTGATGCAATTATAGTAATTATAAAAATTATATGGTTGGTCAATTTGTTCTTTGGACCTCCTCCTTCGGTGTGTTTGGAAGTTCGTACGGAAATCTTGTAAAGTAGATAGTGGAGGTTAGATTAAAGATCACATACGTATTGTGTTAATAGTGTCAAGGTGTAGGTTGCTGTTTGTGAAATCAACTTGATCCGTTAAAATCAATAACTGAAACCGTACAATAATCGATGTTAACACATAATTAAACTACATCTTAAAAAAAAACTACATCTAATTGGAATACAGAGTGATAATATGTTGGTTTTTTTTTTTTTTTTTTTGAGGGGTGATATTCTGTTAGTTAATATGTTAAGCACTTAATATATATTTAAGGAGACTTAATATTCTGAGTTTACAAAACGAATTCTGTACAGTGATTAAATTTCTTGTTACTAAGTGACAACAAGAAAAATTAACTCTTTGAATATGAACACTTCGGCCAGAAACTTGCAGCAGCTCAGATGAATATTGGCTTCAAATGTGGTCGGCGTGATGCATACGCTGAGACATAAAAATTGCGGCCACAATTGCAGTTGTAAACTGTTTCGTAAAACTTTGATTATACAATTAATCTAATCTAATTCATTTAAAATTAGACAAGAAGCACTGAGAAGCAGAAATTAAAATAGCTTGCAAGAGTTACACCATTTACAATTATCCAATAGGAGAATGAACAAATGTATATTTTGCTTGATCAATCATATAGACCCTCTTGCTCCCAAATATCAACAAGAAAGTAAACCATTTCCTGTATCAAAAGTATTATAATCAATCAGTGATATGTTGCCATATTTTATTTTAGTTAGTAATGTATTACTAGAATATCAATAGTTCAGAAAATCATACTCTTAGAGGGATAGGTTGGGGAAAAGGCTTATTGTTCCCAAGTATATCTTCATAGGTAGCATTTGAACTGTGTGGAACATGAACTCAGTAAGAATTTAACAAACACGTCGAAAATTACTTGTGTAAAAATAAGATACAAAACATACTCAAAAACAATGCAATGTAATTCTTAATATTACGAAGAATTGCAGTCAAATGCGACTGATGCATTCTCAATCGCAGTGGTTCGCGGTTTCAGCAACAATGAAAACCTTTATCTGATACAAAATTTACCTTATTTGTGGTTCTTTAGCTTCTGTCTGACTCTCCAACCTTTTATTTCCAGCCCACTGTTGCCTTATCTGGTTCCATAGAACAAGCCCTGCATACACCAAATGAAAATCATTTAAATCCGTGTTTGCATAAGCTATAAGTTGCTTTCTTAAACTATCATGTAGAATTTTCAAAATAGGAAACAATGAAAATAACATAAACATGCCTTGGTTGACAGGTTCAGGAGGACTAATTTGACTGCTTGAACTACTTTGAAAATCAGAAGAAATACTCATCGTTATTCCACTTGAAGAAACACTTCCCCGCGACCGAGCTTCACTGTGATCCTTTTCAAAAGTGCTGCTGCTCCAGAAACCTGATGATCCATCATCTTTAGTCACAGTTTGGCCTTGAATTATCTCTCCTTTACATCCCTCATCCATTGAAACAGTAGCTCGAGGTTTTTCGCGGCTTCTAAGACAACCTATGCTCTATCAAAAAAACATGTTCAACAACAAGTGTGACTAAGAATCATGCAATCATGTTACAATCAGAAGAAAAAAAACTACGTATTCAACTATTATGGCAACAATAAATTTAATGCAAATAGAATTGGCATAAAACAAGTTTCACTCTTACAGAGAAAATTTCTTTGCATTTATGCTTGAATTTTTCCATGGAGATAATGACAAGAATGCGAAAGCAAGAACAAGAAAACAGAAAAATTGAACAGCAAAGTTTCTTTATAGAGAATCTATCAAAAAGTGCTAACAAGCAACACCTAGAATGCATATATCTCATATGAAATTGAAAATCCTATAACCGAAGCCAATTCCATGTGTTGTGTCATATTATACCAATTTCAAAAGAATCCAATTAAAAAAATGACAAAACAATTATGCTTGCTTAATATCAAAGCAAGTACAAGCAAAGATTCCTAAACATGGTTTTAGAAAAAAACAGTGCAAAGTAGAAATAACCTTAACATACACAGAAAAGTTAAGAGAGTTGCAGCTACATAACAATCAACTATTGCAAAATTTGATTGGATGTTTTATATTTTACTTGGTAAGCAAGTTAATTAAGAGAATAAAATTGTATAAAAGTTAATTACTTTGAGATTAAGTAATTAGTGGAACAGTTGAAAGTAGTGGAATTGAATTGGTTAATTAGTCAATATTCTTTTCAACTACCAAAAGAAGACAAACAAAAATAGAGAGCAAAGAACTCACCCTATGCACTCAAGGTTGTATAGTATTCACACAAAGTCAATGATGAGATTTTTCACCAATAATTATGAATCCTTGAACTTGAAGGAGATGATTTATAGTCCTTCATGCACAATAATGATAAGAATAATAATGTTAACAGAAAATTGAGTACAAAATGCTTTAATGATAATGATAATAAAATCAAAAGCTAAAGAACTTCTAACTTTAATAAAGAATAAATAGGGGGAGCAAATATTCGAGTTGTCTGGTTCCCTAAAAAAAATAAAGGATTATATAAAGACCTGTTTGGTGGTTTGGAAAATTATATGGAAAACTGTTTTATTTAGAAAGTTGTATTGAAGACGTCTTGTATTGAAAACGTGAAAGATGAGGAGATCTTGGCCCATTTAGTTGGAAACACCACCTAATGAGTTTTGACTTCTTATGAGCTGTTTATTTTAGATTATTCAGAACTTAATGGATTAGTGCATTTGGATGTTATTTTTTTACAAAAATAAACAATATTCATTCATTCAAATTGATAAATTATAATACAAATTCAAAGTTGCTAAAAATAAAAAGGATGAATCTGCAAACAAAGTCATGACATCCATGTTAGCATAAAACGGTAGAGTACTTATGCCTACAAATATGACTATATTCAAGTCTCCGAAAAACTCATGTCTTCGGATCTGCAACGTTGACGACATCAAAGTCATTAATTGAATCTGCACTTGCTCAAAGCTAATCTTACAACCTGAATCAAATAATATTATACTAAGATGAAAAATAAAAAACACCTTATAAATACAGAAAATCAAAATAAACAAAGTCGTGCAAGCAGGGCGAAATTAAAAAATAAAAGAAATAGTGTGTTTGGATGTTAGTGATGATATATATTATGATATGATATTGTGTTTAGAATGTAAAAATTAAAAATTAAAAAAATGTCATTATGAAATAATGAATAAAATAGGATAAGAGGTAATATTATTAAGATTAACCCTGTTGTTCTTTTGTACGATGATATAGTTAAAAGTTTTTTATTTTATTAAAACTCTTAACTATAAAATTAATTTGACAAAATAGAGAAATACATACTTTACATATCATGAAATTATGGTATTGTTTTTAAGATGACATTATGTAAGATTATTTTGTATACATTATGATGTGCTAAAAATAAAATAAACAAATATTAAGTAACTAACATATTTATATCAGTTTAAAAAAACATATTTTTACATGACGGTTTGGAAGATAGGTGGAAATGGTAACTAACATCTGATAAAGGTTATACTGTCTGTGAGGCTCATTGTTTATTCACGGCGGTGAAATCGATGCAACATAATGAATTTCACAATTTAAGGTGGAACAAATTTGTTCTGTTAAACGTCTCATTTTTTTGCTTTTTTTTTGTTGAGGAATCTCATTTTTTGCTTGACGCTTGTTACAAAATTGGTCATCAATTAAAGATAATATAATAAAACAAGGAATTCTTCAACAAAATGTAAGTGTTTGTGTTTCTACTTGCGGTAATGATGAAAACATTTGATTATTTGTTAGATAGTGGTTGGGTATTCATATAGTTAACCCTTTAAAGCAGTCTGATGTTATTTTTTTGGCGTGTTAGGTAATTGGAAAGGAAAGGAACTATCGTTGTATTAGGTAACAAGCGGATTCACTTTATCATTTATTTGAAAAAGTAAATTTTTATCTTTTAGGTGGTTGAAAGAAAAAAAAAATCCAACTTTAACTTTTGATCTTAATAATTGATGGGTTAATCCTTTGATGTATTTGAGGTTAGCCCCCAGCAAAGTTTCTTTGTTGTATTCGATTGTTTGGTTGTACTTGTAACTAATTTTTGTTCTTGTTGTTCTCTATGCGGAAAGAACCTCGGGTATGATCAATATATGTTCCATTTTAGGTCGTCCAAAAATATGACAAACAATGCTTTTCTAACTTATAAAATAAGAGATCTTAGAGACCAGTGCTCTCAGAACGAGATCTTAAATTTAAAAATTATTTTTTTGAAAAGTTAAATATTATAAATTTCAATACATTGAATACATAAATTTTTATAAAAGATTACTGTTAAAAGTGAGTGTTTTGAGTGCACACGTTAGCATTTCCTTAAAATAAATAGGAAAAAAATACATCCTGCTTGATTCTAATTTTTTTTGGTAATGATCAGAGTTCGAACCCCGTACTTTGCATATATTATGTATTGTCTCTACCAACTAAAACTAAACTCATGAGGACACGATTCTAAATTTTAATAATCTAATTTCCTCGTTCTTTCAGAAAAAAATAAAAACAAAATCAATCTATTTTCTTCGACTTAGTGTACGGTATGTTGTCTTTGACCAGTAGAATAGTGTTGGTTACATCGAATAATCTTTTTCCTTTTCTTTTCATTTCTTTCTATATTTTATGTTTGATTAGTAGATGTATCGTGGACTACTTGAGATCTTAAAAATATGTGTAGATCTTTTTTAAAAAGAGTTTAATCAAAAGGTAGTGAACTTTAATAAGACAGTGGCTTCGATATGGTTCTAATTAGCCTTGGCTTAAATTAAGATGGTGCACTACCTGCATTATGAACGATGTGTTGACTCTTTAGACCGTATCTCTCGACTATGTAAATTGTTATGGTGAGTTTTCCATGTTTTTAATTTGCTTTCCCTATGCCCTTGATCAAAAAAATTAGTTTCCCCTGTGCTACCTTGTTGATCAACTAATAGAGATCAATTATGATTCTCTTTTGCTTCAAATGATTACGTCAAGGAGGGATGTGAGCAGTGGCGGATCTCCTTGGAGACCCATAGGTACCACTGCACCCCCCAATTCTCCTATAACTACTATATTAGGTCTGCCACTGGATGTGTGTTTCTTAACTCCTCCAGGATATGTTAAGTTTTATGTGACCTACTAAAATAAGGATAAATTACAATATTAATAATAATAATAATAATAATAATAATAATAATAATAATAATATTGGTGTGATTGATTGTGTGTAAAACTAATCTTACTCGCCAAAACATCTTGACCTTCAATATCTAACCCTAACTCACCTCAATCGACTTACTCGCCAAAACATCTTGACCTTCAATATCTAACTCTAACTCACCTCAATCGACTTATTCGCCAAAACATCTTGACCTTCAATATCTAACCCTGACTCACCTCAATCGACCATTCTCGCAGGTAATGCATGTTTCTGATAGTTGCTGGGTGTACGTGGAACCCCACGTTTGACCTGATTTCCCCTTATCTCATGACATTTCAGTTTCGCTTTCTCATCCACGCGTGCATTGCTGCTTGAGATTGTGCTCCATAAAAATACATGTTTATGTTAGTATACTACCTCCGTCTCTATATACTTTAACAATAAATTTTATTTTATTTTGGATTTAATATAAATCATACACAATTGGTCTTATCTAATTTTCATGTATTAAATATGACTCATGTAGTCATGAATGTCAGTCACCAAGAACACAACCAACTACATGCATGCCACCACTAATTTATCTTAGCCTGTACAATAACTAATTCTCCTTCATGTATTAAATATGACTCTTGAAACCATCTATCTCATGCGAAAATGAATAATATATATGTTAGAAACACAAAATAATTTAAAATCTTAACCCTTGTATATTACATTAATGTATTATGCATTTATTGTCTATCAAACAGTCGTATTTTTTTTACACAATCACATTAAATTTTGTAATGTTCAATGAGTGAAAAATCCTAGAATTTTAAGTAGTGAGGGAAAAATAATTTTAATCTAAAACATGAAAATTATTTTATCATTTTCACTAAAAAAATTAATTAACATCATGTAGATACTGAACAATATTATATAAATTGAATTTCAGTGAAATATTATCTATACTACATATAAAGAAAATAGAATTAAAATATATGAGTTTGGGTTGACTTTTTCATTACCTTTTTTACCCTTCATTTGAACTATTTTATCATTTGATATACAAATTTAAAATAGGAAATATCTCACTATAATAGGAACAACAATATCAATATTATATACGAAGGGGATAGAGACTTTGGGCTGAACTTTTTATAATTTCAATTATACCCTTAAATAAATTTTCCTATATTAATGTTGGAAAATGTTATATTGTTGTTGGTATTAAAAAAGATAAGGATCTATATTATATTTGTCAAATTACTGTTCTTATTGAAAACGATAAACATAGTTTTTTTGGTTTGTTACAATTTGAAAGTCGCAGATATTTATACTTATAATTTTTGTCAAAATCAAAATTTCATATAAAATACTGTTCATAATTTATACATGTTAGCGCAATAAATAACAGAAACACAGACACGGGAGTACTCTTCTTTTTTGCTAGTGTAAATAGTTTTTATTTAAGGGTATTACGTAAATAGTTGTTCTATATAAAATGAAGATATAAAATAATTATGGTAGTTTAAAAAACAAATAATATAATTGAAAATTTGAAGAGAATCCTAAAACAGATACAAGTAAATTCCATACTATTACTCTATTATTGGGAATAAAGAAAATATTATGTATCTGTACCAAATATATATATATGTAATACTATTCAAATGAAAATTGCCAATATAGTGGGCACGTGCCCCGTATTCATACAATAACGATCGTTCCTCTATTCTATAACATCTCAAAATGACTAAAAATATTAACTAATGAAATGCTATAAGCACTTTTCTCTCCAAAAAAAAATAATGACTAAAAATAATTTGACTCAAAAAATTATAATAATTTAAAAACTTAAGTTGATTATATTAACGATCCTAAATGTAAAAAAAAAAAAAAAAAAAAAAATATTAACGATCCTAAACAAACATAAGACAAGTTTTTTTTTTAAAGGAGGTATAAGATAAGTTACATACCAAGTTTACAACAGGTAAAAACACCAAGTGAAACACAATTTACACCACGTAAAAACACCAAGTGTAAATTAGCAAGCTACACCCATTTTTTTTTTTACCAAAAATCTAATACTATCTATTTGAAATATGTTTTTAAGCAAAGGACAAACTTATAAATTTGTTTTTATTTTATTTCTTAAACAAACAAAATATTGTTACCTTAATTGATTGTCAAACGGTCCAGTATATGAAATAGAAGAGGTTTAGAGGGAGATCGCGGTTTACGATTCAAATTTTGAATCGCCTTTTTCTTTCTTCTTCCTTTGTTATCCTTCCTTAAACAGGTTTAACCCACCGTTTCTGGATAGTCATTCATCTTTGTTTGCACTTTGTGCGCTCTTGGTTTTACCTTCCTGTGTTTTGTTTCTCTCGTTGTTTGTCTATCGTTTTGATCCAATTTTTAATCTTTTCAATTCTTCTTCTTTTACAAACCATAACCCATTCTACTAATCTTGCTTCATCCTTTTACCTGTGTCAAACCCTAGAATGTTCCCAAGACTTTATCTTCAATTAAACCAGTTTCTTACTGGTAGTTGAAATCTTTTTTTCCTATTTCTTGGTTCTACTTTCTTGATTTTTTCAATCGATTGTTGTCAATCGTTTGATCACCGATTTTAGTTTTCTTTTTCAATTCTTTTTGTATAAAACCGTTATAGCCGTTTTTATAAAACCTGTGTCAACCCTTTTTTCACCTCTGTCAAATCCTTGTATACTTTCAGAACGGTGCTTTGATCAAACCAGTTTCTTGTTGTCTCAATTTTCTCTATGCTCCAACCGATTACTAATTCTTGGTCTGTTATTGTCTTCTGGATTCATCTTTATCACAATTTTACACCTGCTTCATGCTGGTTCTTCTCCCAACGTTTCTCATCTATCCACCTTTAACATTTTTTTGCTTCCTCCAACCATGGAAACAAACAACAATATAGATATCATTCAACCCCAAAACACAATTCAAACTGAGTCCAGAAATAACACAATTCAAAGGCCACAAAAAATCCAGAAAATCTCTATCCCTCACATGGAACCAAGGGGTTACCAAGATTATGGGGCATCCTCAAGTGGAGGAAATCCAAATTATCATGGCTCTTGCAACCAGAATTTTGATGAGAACCCAAGAAAGAATCAAGAAAACAATGGCCAGAGTACCTATGGATCAAACTCCACTGATGAAGGGGATTTCTTTATGTATGAAGAAGAAGACATAGGAGAAGGAATCAAACAATGTCAGAACAGCATAATTGGTAAACTTCTAGCCTCCAAACAGATTCCTAAACAAGTCTTACACAGCTCCCTCATAGGAATCTGGTGTAGTCCTGCTGGTTTTAAGATTACTGAATTAGAGAGCAAGATGTTTCAATTCTCTTTTGAGAAAGAAGCTGATATAACCAGAGTCCTCAAGGGTGAGCCATGGATTATTAGAAATGTCTAGCTTAAGCTTCATCTATGGAGCAGAACTATTGTTATAAAGGAACTAGATTTTCAACATGCCCCGTTATGGATCCAAATCTGGGGTTTACCCCTACACTGCAAAACTGTGGCTATGAGAACTTAGTTGGGAGCAAAATTGGGACAAGTAGAAGAAGCTGCTATCTAAGACTACCCTAATAATGCAAAAATCATAAAGATTAAGGTTTAATTTGATCTAGCTACACCAATCAAAGCAGGAATGTATATTGGTAATGAAGATGATAGGATAAATTGGGTTGATTTTCGTTATGAAAATTTACCATTATTCTGCTTCAAATGTGGATTGATAGGACATAATAAGGACAATTGTGAGGATACTTTAGTGAAATAGTAGAAGGATCAGTCAACCCTAGAGGTCCTTGGCTTAGGTCCAATGTTTATGGAAAAAGAGTCAATGAAAGAAAGGAGCAAAAATTTCATAGTAACCCCATGAAGTCAGTAAGTGGAGGTAATTTCAGCCCCATACCAAAAGCAATGTTGGACATGATGGCAAATTTGAGGATCAAAAAGGCTCAGGCAAATCAGAATACAAAGGAAAAGACCCCTACTCAATCAACTAATGAGCAAGGAAGGCAGAACCAGTACAAGTCCCAACCTAACCCATTGAAAAGAAAGACCTTACTTGAAAGTGGCACCATGCAAGAGTACTACAATTCTCCAACACCTATCCAAATGGCAAGCCTTGAAGACAAGGCTAGCCAAAGTTTATGAAGATCCTGGCATGGAACTGCAGAGGTTTGGGCAAACCTACTGCAG
>Ga0315914_1001790_pt1 | contig 32720 bp, 19 predicted proteins | sample MpolenodulesMG_FD_203920 | JGI IMG/M metagenome (GOLD analysis project Ga0315914, IMG submission 203920) | Medicago polymorpha root nodule microbial communities from Los Angeles, California, United States - elongated nodules | ecosystem: Host-associated > Plants > Roots > Nodule | place: USA...
TTCAAGTCTTTATCCCTATTTATAGAGGATTTGAGAGACGTTGAGAACTAGTCGGTACATCAACTTGTCTTGCTTGAAGCTTTGATTCTTCACCATTGATCTTTTGCCTGATTTGATAATTGTCCTAGAAAGAACTAATTTCAAATCCATTCCACTTGAGACGGAACATTGTCTGCAAAAATATTACTGCTATTCTTGTCTTGATGTAGAGACAAGTTGCAGAGATGGTGGTTGCAGAGGCATGCGCAGAGTTAGTGGTTGTACACTTCGTACACTGTACTTTGTCAACTCTGTTAAGCTTCTGGTGAAGTGGCTTCTGATAATCTTGCTTCTGATGATCTTGCTTCTAATGACCTTGCTTCTGATGACGTGTCTTCAGGAGCGCTTTCTTCAGATGCATTTCTTTAGATGCATTTCTTCAGACATATTTCTTTCAGACGCTTTAAGCTTCAATATAAATTCCTTTGCTCTTTGACTTGTTCAATCAGAACCTCTATGAATAGTACTTTGATTAGGATCCTGTACACTTGAACAAATGTTTAGCATATCCAATTGATAATTTTAATACCTTGTTATCATCAAAACTTAAGAGGTGATTTTGCGAAACACCCTTTGTTCCAACAGTGTCGTCCCACAGTTGTCTTATCAAGTACAATTGGCCTCATGATTCGTCTTTCTGGGTGGATCTAGATCAGATGTTTCAGACATGGATTGTTCTACTTAAATCTGTCGAAGTGTTTCTTTGACGGAATGTGTTCAAGGGTTTGAGTTTCATATTAGATCTGTTCTTCTGGTGGTTCCTATCACATTATTTTCTTTTTGGGTGTTGGTTTTGTGTGTTGACGCTTCCTACGTTAGTTGACTCAGATTGATTAGCCATAAATGGTTGCGTAAACTTGTTATACTTATCACAATAAGTTGTTGGTTGGTGGATCCGCTATTATGTTGGCGATAGGATTCCCTTCCAATATTGAAAGATGAGTCTGAATTTAGTCGTATGTGGTAGTTATTACTGTTATTACTCGTGTTCATTCGCACACAATCCTTTTTTTTTTTAGTTTGGTTTCGGGTTCGTACGCGAGATCAATAGATTGCACTAGTTGTGCGTGTATGTTCGCTAGTTTTTTTTTTTTTTTTGGACTTTTTGGGCTGAATAGTAATATCTCTGGATTGGGTTTATGTTTTTATTTACACCGGGTAAGGTATATTTCCCCTCAACTTTCTATAACCTTTTCTATTTTAATTTATATGATTTTTTTTTGGGTTACTCATCTTCAACCACTTTTATTGCAGGTTCTTTGATGATCACATCTGAGATTACAATGCCTGAAGATGGCTGGTTCTGAGCCGTTCTTTTTCTTCAAACCCCATGTGGAGATTAAATTTATTTGTGGTATGCCGATGGTGATTCATCTTCCTGCCTCCTTTTCGCCTAAAAAAAATGATTTGATCCAAAAATTAAATTCGGGTTCTCCCAAAAGTGAATCTATTGTATGACGTAGTCATTGTATATTATCTAAAAGAAAATGTCTATTGTATTTACAAAATTGTTGTTCTTTTTTACGGGATAAGAAAATATTTTCCCATGTTATCTATTTTTTTAGAGAGTTTTCCTCTATTATCGAAAGACAAACAATATTATTTCTTATTTTTAATATAATTCTATTCATAATTTGTTTTATAATTTAGCAACACTAAAATATTGTTCTGGATTCATATGGTTCTCCATAACATTATGCCTTATTTTTATAAAGAGTAAACTATCAAATTGGTCATTAACATTGTAAGCCACAATCAACTTAGTTTCTGACAATATTTCAAACTAATACATGTTTTTGTTAAAAGTTTTTCAATTAGGTCCCTCGTCATGTGACAAAAATATAAAGATAAAGACCTAATTTAAAAACTTTTAACAAAGAAATGTATTAGTTTAAAATATTAATAGAATTAGAAATTAATTTGAGAATAAGTTGTAAAAACAATAATAAATTTGATGATTTACACTTCTCCTAACCGGTTAACCAGACCCTTTTTATAAATATCACTCATACACACCACAAGTCATTGCCCGGTCAAAATCAATTCTTACATCGACGTATGTTTACACGTGATTGAAATGTTAATAGTGCATGTGATTCCAAAAGTGGCAACAAAATTTATGACACCAATTGTATGAGATTCCAAAATTGGCAAGAAAAAATTATTACACACCTGCGATATATAATATATCTGACCACATATTTTTACCAACATGTGTAAAATGTTTCATAAAATAAAAACTAGTTTGTTAAAAAAATATTAAAAAAAACGTAATTTAATCATGAAGTTAATTATTTTTAACGAGTTTACTAACTGTTAGCTGGTATTTTTACGAGCCTTATTTAATGTGGTCAGGCCAACATTAGTTGACTTTTACTCTTGTAGAAATCAAAACTTTTTCCTCAACAAAAGAAGTTTTGACGAGATGTTGGACTTAACATAAAAATCTCGAAGCCTTAAAGTTCGACAAGATACAAGTCAAGAAGCAAAACCATCGAAGTCAAGCAACCGTCTTTGAAGCGGGAAGTTTCGAATTTCAAAAGAGAAGCAGTTTCCTCAATGGAGAACGTGGGAGACAAGCGGTTGGCTACATGGAAGGAGTGTTGATCGTGGGATTAGTTTCTTTCCAAGTTATTTTCTTTGTATAAATAAGAGTTTTCCATATGGAAAACGGGTCGCAAATCACCTATACAAAATTCTAAAACACTCGAAGTACAGACGCGAGATAAAAGAGTCATAAAGAATGTATTTAAAGGATTTGTGGAACCACCTTTATTTTTAATGCATTGTGTTTTACCTTTCCTTTAAGTTTCTGCAATTTAAACTTAATGCCTTTACTTTGCTTTTAAAACCTTTTTTTTGTCGAAAGGCACCATACGGTCTCGTCTTGTCCGTTACGTAACCTACGAACTTGATGAACACACAAACACAAATGCACATTATGTCCTAGGATCTCTGGTTTGGTCCTGCTCGTAATAATCAAAACCAACCGATATTGTTTACCGAAAACATCGTTAACAAATTGCCACGCCCAGTGGGACTTTGTTTGTGCATCTTTTTTAAAAACTTTTTCAAAAACCTTGGAAAGAAACTTCCATTGTATTTTTCAAAACCATAGAAAGAATTTTCCTTTGTATACTTCAAAAACCTTGGAAAGAAATTTCCATTGTATTTTTTTAAAAAAAAAACCTTTTTCAAAAACCTTTGGAAGCAATTTTCATTGTGCATTTATTCAAACAAAAACCTTTAGAAGAGATTGCCATAATCTTCCAAAAAATTTCAAAACTTTTTTCTACAAAAATTTTTTCTTTCTAAAAACCCTTCTTGTGGAAACAATTATTTTGAAGATTAGCAACTATTTCCAGTGAACTTTTTCTAAGGAAGAATTCGCATTTTTGTGCATGCATTTAAGAAGTGGTGAAACTTTTAAAATAATGACTAAATCCACCAATACTGGTGCTTCTATGTCATCACAATCATCGAAATCCACTTCACAAGCACAAATTACACGGACATCCGCCCCTAGAGTGGCGGCTAGTGTATCGACGGTCGTGGGGGCAACCATGGCTATACCGGTTTCGACGAAAATGGGAGTAACCGCTCGGACTGTAACCGCTCAAATGACACAACCAGAAATAGGGACCTTTGTGCTACCATTTACTGTAACACCCCAATTTTTTTATTTTTAATTAATTCAATAATGTTGAATAGGTGAATTTGTGGTCAATATTATTACTGACGCTGCTTGTGCTTGAGTATTATTTTGTTGTTGAGAAAAATAGAATATTGATGATGATTGAAAAGTAGTATGAGAATTTAATTAAAATGAAGGGAAGAGTCAAAATAAAATAATATAGAGTCAGATGTGTGGAAAGTAAGATTTAAATAAGTGAGGGAGGGGGGAGTAAAACAGTAGTTCACAGAAGAGGAAAATATCATAACGGATGGCGAGCCCATATATAAATAGGAATATTAGAAGTTAGAGGTCAGTATATTGTTAACGTGAAAAAGAATGGTAGAGAGGAGCAGAGAAGGAGAAAAACGTAGCCGCCAAGAAGAGAACCATAACTTCTGAAGAATTCGAGGTAAGGGGGAGAATCTTTTCACTTTAGGGTATCTTAATCTATGATGGGAGGGTGTCTTAAATTTTAATATATTTTTGTTGTTATGGTGTGAATTTGGATGAAAGGATGAAGATGAATGAATTAGAAGATGAAGTTGAAAGATGAGAATTGAGGGAAAATTAGTTAGGTTTTTAATTGAGTTTTTAGTCTTAAAAAGAGTGGATAATCTGGTAGGTAAATGAAGAATTAGTGTTCTAATGATAGGTTAATCACAAGGTTATGATTAGGGACGATTATGGTGAATTTAGGGTCGAAAAACGGAGCCAAGTAGGCTCCCATGGTAGAAAATCGCAGAAAAATCTGTGATTTCAGCATGTCTGATGTTGTCAAAATCATGAGGCGATTCTACAAATCATGAGTCGATTTTGACAGAAATCTGTGATTTCAGCGTGTCTGATGCTGTCGAAATCATGATGTGATTCTACATATCATGAGGCGATTTTGACAGCAAGTGTTAAAACGAAATGCTGTCAAAATAGATGATTAAAATAAAGGAAGAATAAGATACAATCATTTAAGATAATCAAGGAAGCAAAGAGAACTAATGATGAGAGATAAATATCTTAAGTTACAATAAAAGAAGTGATCCTTAGATGGGAGAGATTTAACTAAGAGTCATAAGAGTAGTTTCGTAAGCTATAATGTATTTAAAATAAGATGCGTATCAAGAATATTAGAGAAGAATAAAGGTGGAGATAAGACTAATTAGAAGAGCAAGAACTAGAGCAAACCAAGAATACGAAGATAGAAGTCTAGGGTAATAGACGACAATAATGATGAACTAATACATGATAATAAGATCTTGAAAACTTAATAAGCTAGTTGCATAGACGGAAACCATTATGTGGGGTATGTCTAGGTGTTCAGGGCAGCTCCCTTATAGTGAAGATGAGAGTACACTTTAAAATGTAGTATTGATTAATGAAGGAAGGAAATATGTATATATGCTCGATGAGATGTTAATTAATGGTGAGAAGTTACCGTTGTATGAGGATGATTTACGACGAGATAATAATTGTTGAATGATGTAATAAATGACACATGTGAATGGAGATTAATGACGATGACTTATCTTGTTTAGGGTGACGAGTAACTGATGAAGTGGGATATGTTGTGAGTAGGAGTTAAAGCATTGGGTAAGGTCGAGGATGATAATAACAATGAGAAAAGATATTAATTTAATTCATTTTAATAAGACGAGAATTTAATAGAGCAAATAGTGTGGGTACGAGGTCAGTCTAAAAATATACGATTTAGTAAAAGGGGTGTAAAACTGAATAAAGAATATAGAATTGTAATTTTAGATGATCATAAATGAAGAGAGGGTTGTTAAGACGAAATGTAATGGAGGGTAAGGGGTTGTATATTAAGTAATGAAAGATAATAGGAATGGTGATAACGATGAATAAGACGGGGATCGATTAGAAGAGAGCAAGATGCATAGAAAAGAGGATAAGATGTAATATTTATATTGGTTGACGATAATAATAACGATCGATATCGAGAGAATAAAATCTTGAATTACAATGAAGCCTTAGTGAGGAAAGTTTCTGAATTCAAAAGTACTGATAGAGTGAGATAATAACCTTAAATTAGGATTAAGTTAAGATTAGGAGAATAGTCGATGTATAGATGACGACGAATGTGAGAACAAGGTAATAAGATATAAAGTCATTTTAAATGAGAAGAATAATTACGAAAGAGTAAATGACGATGGTGGGGAAGAACCTAGTTGTATAGAGACGAGACATTATATGTCAATGATAATGAATTAGAATACATCTTGAAACTAAGAATGAATAATAGGTTATGCTATCATAAGTGAAGTATATAGAGAGCCTAGAATAGATGATGGGATAGAGTATGTCTGTCAGATGAATAATAAAATAAAATAAAATAGAAGGATGTTGTTGTAGAAATGAGTCACGCGTGAAGGTTGGATTAATGAAGAGAATAAGTGGTGATATAAACGGTTGATAGAGAGTAATGATGAGGAATCCTATAACTATGACAAAGAGTGTCGATGATTAATATTAAATATTAAATATATATATATATATATATATATATAATTAATAAATAAATACGATGAGAGTGATCATGATTAATTTATGGTGAAGATGAGGATGATAGTGTTTATATTTTAATGATGATGAGGATGACGATAACTGTATCATTATGATGATGAGAGTGATGATGCTTATCTTTGATGATGATGAGAGTGATGTATATAATGATGATGAGAGTGATATATGATGATGATGAGTATGTTGATGATTTATGTGCTTGCATTAGAGTCGTGCATTTTAGTGAGAGCCTTGCATTAATATGTGAATTATTTGAATATGTGTATACTTGTGTTACTTGTCGAATTTATTTCTATGCATTCATATAGAGTCTAAGACTGATGGAGTGCATGACTGATGGAGAAGTCCAGTAACATATCTCTGGCAAACTATGATGAGAAAAGTCCAGTAATATAACTCTGGAAAAATGATGAGTAGGGGTGGTACCACAATCATATAGGTCGTTAGGAGAGTCCATATGCATATATATGATGATTTTGTATTGGGTGTTTGAGTGTGAAGATGATGTGCTGCTGTGATATGTGAAATGAAGAGATTATACATAGTAACTGCTAAGAGTGATGATCGATAGTGGAGACTATATTCTTTTGATATTTATTTAATGTGCATGCTTTTCCTAATAATATGTTATGGCTGGATTTCTCACTCCTTTTCTTGTTGTTGTATTTATGGTGTTTGTACTTGTGGGGTACAGATACTTAGGACAAGGAAATCTAGTTGCGGGACGCCTAGGAGATTGCAATGGGGCTTATCTTCCGTCAATTTTACTTTAGTGATGATTAGACATGTAGTCGAATATGAGCTCTAATATGTAACACCAGGGTTGGGGTTGACAATGAATTTATTTATCTTTGAGTTAAAACCTTGAGAACTAATGTTATTTCTATTTCGATGTTGAGTAACAAGAGAAATTTTTATTAATGAGATCAGGGAATTGTTTCCCGTTGATGAAATTATTTAAAAAATAAAATAAATTTATGTTATTATGTGATATCATGTGAAGATTTGTAACATCCTAATTATTTAATTTATTCCTATTATTTAATAATTATCGTCGGGAAATAGGGAGTTACATTTATTGTTGGTGTACCTGTGTCTACAAGTGTCCCTACTTCTCCTAACCCTCAAGTTAGGAACAGATTTGATGATAGAGTCATAAATACGCATAACTTTTCTATGGACCAACCATATGGTATGCCAACTTCAATGATGGCAAATTCACATAACAATCCTGCATTTACAGAACATGCAAGTCTATTTACACCGTTTAACTCACACAGTCCTTCAAGTTCTAATGTTTTTCACATAAATGTTCCACCAACCTTAACTATAGAATCTATAATGTTGTTTAGGAAACAAATGGATGAGAGCAATCATGAGATGGTTGATTTGTTGACACATCAAATTGGTACGGTGTTTAACCCATTGATTCAAAACACGGATCAGGGTTACCAAGCATTAGCCACTCAAATGGGGAGAATAGTAGATTTCTTCGCCCCTCCACAAATTGTCTATCAATGGATCCCTCCAATCCAAAATATCCCTCAAATCCAAAATACTCAACATGTGCAAATTGTCGAACCTATAGTTCAAAGACAATAACCTATACCTCGACCTCAACCAGTCGAACCAATGGTACAAGCACAACCAGAAGTAATTTGGTGAATTGAAATCATGAAGCAGACGAAGTTGTTAGAAATGTCCAACAACAAAATATCGGAGCACATAATAACATAGCCAATTTGGTTGAAAATATCATGGCTTAAAATGGCTTAAACGTGGGTTTACATAGGCCAAACATTATATCTCCTTTGTCAGAATATGTTATACAAACTGAACTTCGTAGGGGTTATAAGATTCCTAAGTTCACAACGTTTGTTGGTGATACTAACAAATCTACTGTTGAACACATAGCACATTATTTAACGGAGGCTGGAGATATTGCAAACAATGAGATTTTGAGATTAAAGTTCTTTCCAAATTCTCTAACAAAGAATGCCTTTACGTGATTTACCACGCTTGCACCACATTCCATTCAACATAGGACTCAATTAGAGAGACTATTTCATGAACAATTTTACATGTTGGATTCCTAACAGGTTCTTGCTCATTGAGACCAATCTTATGACATTTTAAAGAGCTTATAAGATCTTCAACACTTAGAGTGTTTAGATCCTTAGCTTCCTCAATAGCAGTCACTTTAGGTCTCCATTTGGCATGTAAGCTCCTTAGAATCTTATTCACATGATCAGAAGCTACATAACTTTTCTTCAGAATCTGAAGTCCAGAGACTAGAGTCTAAAACCTTAAGTACATAGACTCAATGTCTTCATCCTCTTTCATTTCGAACAACTCATACTGATGAACAAGCATATTAGCTTTAACTTCTCTTACTTTCTTGTTACCTTCATAGTTTTAACACAAGGAAGCAAACAATGCTTTAGCAATAGATTTATCACTCATCTTCATGTACTCCTTGTGAGGCAAAGCAACAACAAGAATGCCTCTGATCTTGTGATGTTTCTTGTACATCTTTTTCTGAGCAGCAGTGTGTTTCTTCCTATCAACAACAACTCCTTCTTTATCTTACAACAAGTCACCAACACCATCTTCAAAAACATCCCATAGTTCTTCATCTACACCCATAATGTGACAATACATTTTGGTTTTCCACCAAGAGAAAGTCTCAGGATCTCAATTAAACATAGGAGGATTGTTAGAACCAAGTGATTTATATTCAGTACCATAATCATATGGTATGGTAACACAACCACCAAGACTAGAACTTTCACCAGTTGTCATGTTTATCTGAAATCGTTTTCTATTACAATGTTAAGTGCTAAGACAAATAGAACCTGAGCTCTGATACCAACTGAAGGTGAGAAAAACACAGGAAGAAGGAGTTGAATTGTGTGGGCTTTTTCTTCTTTTTAAAATATGTCCAATGTTCAGAGTCTGATAGAGTTCAAAGTCTAATGCAGCGGATAAAGTAAGAAGAGAGAGACACAAAGCAATTATACAGGTTCCTTCCACAATCCGGAAGTAGTCTTGTCCCCCTTGCACTTCCAAGGAGAGTTCACTAAAATCAATATCTGATTACAAATGTTGAAGCACACAAGCAAGAGACTTCCAAATACTCAAGCACACAAGCAAGAGATTTCCTATGCTCAATCACAAAAGCAAGAGACTTCTACACAAACAAAAATACACAGAAAATGTTTGAGGTTGAACACTTGATATACAATCAGTGGTGTTCACAATACAAATCAGATACACACTATTAAGACTCTAGAATTTATAAAATATGAAAGTTTCTAAGAAATTCTATTTGAACTTTGATGTGCAACAGTTTCAGTAGAGTTTTGGCACTTGTAAAGTGTTGGTGAGTCTCTTTTTCAATCCTCAAGTCTTCACTCCTTTATATAGAGGTGCGAGAGATACGTTGAGGATTGCCAACACATCAAAAAAAAGTCGTTGTTGAAGCTTGATCATCACCAATCATCTATTGCTTGATTTGGTTATTATCCTAGGAGGGAACGGTTTGAAATCCATTCCCTGTATAGAGAATTAACCAGTGTAGACACAACTGTAGCTTGTACTATGGCAGATATGGTAGTGGAGTAGTGGTTGTACAATTGTATTATGTCCTTTTCCTGCGTTCTTCTGTGGATAAGCATCCAATGCCTTCTAATTCCTCTGAAATCGCCGTTTGTCCAGGCTTCTATTCCTTCTGCAATGATGTGTCTTTAGAGTAACAAACTTTAACTAACTGCATCTTCTTGGCTTCATACTCTGATGGTTTTCAGATGCTTGATGACGTCATACTTTGGCAGTCAGCTTCTGATGTTATGCAGACACTGGTAGTCTTCACACTATGTCTTGCAACATAAGCTTCCTTTGCTAATTCCATTTCTCTCTTCTGTTCTTTCAGAACCAATACTTATAAATTTTTGTCTATGGTCCTTAACACTTGAGCAAATATTAGCATATCCTTAACACTTGACTACATGTACAGGAGGAGGCCTTTTGGAAGCAAAAAGAGAAAATGGACTGGTTGAAAGAAGGGGACATAAATACTAAGTTCTTCCATACATCAGCGATTGCCCGAAGCAAAGTGAAGAAGGTTAGTAAGCTCCGCATGGATGATGGGAGGACGACTACATCGTAAGAGGATATGTGTAACATGGTATAGGGTTATTTTGAGCAACTATTTTATGCAAATGCTAGAGTCCATGAACCGGTGCTGGATTTGATGAGCTGGTGTGTTTCGAGGGATGACAATATAATGTATACAACATCTATTACAAATGACGAATTACGTCAAGCCCTTTTTCAGAAGCAACCGGACAAGTCCCCAAGTTCAGATGGTTTTAACCCGGCATTTTATCAGAGATTCTGGTATGTGTGTGGGGATGATATTTTCCAGGGAGTGGTTTCTTGGTTGGATCGCGGTTACTTCCCTTCAAACCTTACAGAAACAAATATATGCTTGATCCGGAAGTTAGATGACCCGGATAATATGAAAGATCTTAGGCATGTATCTCTTTGTAATGTTTTATATAAGATGGTGTCGAAGTTGCTCGCTAATCGACTGAAACATTTGGATAAATGTGTGTCAGAGGAGTAGTCAGCGTTTGTCGAGGGCCGCTCTATACTGGACAATATGTTAATAACTACCGAGATAATCCACTCAATGAAGAGGAATACGAAGAGATGGAGAGGGGAATTGGCTCTCAAGATTTATATTAGTTACGCTTATGATAGAGTAGATTGGGGGTTTCTTCGTGGCGTGCTTATGCGAATGGCGTTCAGTGAGAAATGGATCCAGTGGATAATGATGTGTGTTAGTTCTATTACTTATGAAGTTTGACAGGGTGGGGCCTATTGTACCCGGACGAGGGTTGCGCTAGGGTGACCCATTATCACCATATTTATTCATTTTCGTGGTTGAGGGCCTCTCGACTCTAATACATAAGGCGGTTAATAGAGGTGATATTCATGGGGTACAAGTATGTCGTGGCGCACCAGTGATGTCCTATCTGTTATTTGCAGACGATTGTTTCTTGTTTTGCAGGGCCAATGTGGTTGAAGCACAACATTTACTCACTATTCTTAAAACTTATGAGGCAGCGTCTGGACAAGAAATTAATTTATCAAAGTCTGAGGTCTTTTTCAGTCGCAAAATAAGTGGGGCGGCGCAGGAGGATTTGTCACACATTGTTGGTGTCCGACATGTGATGGGTACCGGAAAGTATTTGGGATTACCTTTGATGATTGGTAGAGATAAAATGTCCGTTTTTTCTTTTATCAAGGATCGTATCTTGAAACGGATAAATGCTTGAAGGGGATGAGCATTATTGAAGGCGGATAAGGAAGTTATGATCAAATTTGTGCTATAATCTATTCCTTAATACATAATGAGTATTTACCTTCTGCCAAATTTAGTTATAGATGATATTGAAAAGATGATCAATGCATTTTGGTGGGGAGGCAGGAGTAACAACCGAGGGATTAAATGGATGGCATGGAAATGTATGGCATTCCCCAAAGAGTTTGGTGGAATGGGGTTTCGAAATTTCAAAGCTTTTCATTTCGCTATGATAGCTAAGCAAGGATGTAGTTTTTTGTCTAAACATTGATCTCTGGTTGCTAGAGTTTTTAAATCGAGGTAATTTCCTCGTTCTTCATTTTTGGGTGCTAAACTCGGATATAACTCGAGCTTTGCTTGGCGAAGTATTTGGAATTCGCGTCAGTTACTAAATGGTTATAGGTGGACAATTGGACATGGGAAGTAGGTCAGCGTGATGAACTATCCATGGGTTCGAGGTGTTCATGGTAGTTGGATTCAATTCCCACAAAGCTAAGGTGTGCATAGTTTGCGTGTGTCTGATTTGATAGCCGACGAGGAACGAGTTTGGGATATTGATAAGATTGAATCTTTGTTTTCAGATGATATGGTGCAAGCTATTCTTAACACACCACTATTTGCGGATGTTCAGAATGATGGAATAGCGTGAATGATGGAACGTAACGAGAGGTATAATGTTAAGACTGGTTATAAACTGGCTATGATGGAGTTGTTACACACTGATCGGTTTCATGTTTAAGGAGAGTGACATAGAATCTGGAAGGTGAATTCCCCTCATAAAGCACGTAAATTGTCATGGAGGATTTATAGGGGGTGTGTTCTGACGCGTCTCCAACCACAATCACGACATGTAAAATGTGAGGTAATCTGCCCCTGGTGTGATACGACTGTTGAGGATGATTGGCATCCTTTTGTGGGTTTTACTTTGGTGCATGAGAGTTAATATTGGGTAGGGCTTTCGACTGTGCTGCACTCGCGAGTTGGATATGTGAGCAGTTTGGCAGATTTTGTTTTTGATATATGTTACTTAGAAAGCTGATACATGGTTGGTCAGGTGGCTTTACTTCGTTGGCAAATTTGGGTTGCACGTAATGATATCATTTGGAATGTCGCTCATCATATATACCTCAACAAACATCGGAAGGACAACACTAGATGCATGGCACCAATGGCAAGAGGTTCATAAACAACCCTCACCACCGGTTGTGCAACACAAGCGGAATAGAGTGCAAGGTAACAACTCAGTTTGGGAGAAACCACGCGAGGCGTGGTTGAAGTGCAATGTTGATGCCGTATTTCATGACAGTAACATATTACATCTTTTGCGTGTTATGTTAGAAACTCTCGTGGTCAATTTATTAGAGCTCAAACAAAATGGCAGCGGGCAAATATAACAGTTTTGGAGGGGGAGGCAGTAGCCTTACTTGATGACATTCACTTTGTTGATGTGAATAGATGAGATTGAGTTGTCTTCGAGTCTAACTCAGCTACTCTAGTACTAGCTCTATCGTCTTCGGGCCATGGTGATTCTGAATTCTATACTATTGTTTCTAGTAATATTATTTCTCAATTATCTTTACATTCCAACTTCGAGGTGAAGTTTGTTAGGAGACAAGCGAACATGGTTGCTCATAATTTAGTTAGGGCGGCCTGTTCTTGGGCTAGTCACCGTATTTTTTATTCTTATCCTTCTTGTATTGAACATCGGTTGATTAATGATAATAGTTAACTTTGCTTTGGTCAAAATAAAAAACAAATTTTTTTTTGCTGAAATGGAACTCACAAGTCAAATTTAGTTCCCTAATTTTTTAGGCATGACTAGAACATGATAAGAACCTTCACAATGAAATTTTGTTGTTTTTAAACAAGATACAAATTAATTATAAATTGTTTAAGAAATTCATAATTACGAGGGAATAAAAATTCATAATTAGTTTATCCTTGGTCGAAGAAATTTAATTTTTTGGGTAAAGGTATATCTTAACGTGCTAAACATGTATGAAAAAAATAGTGGAAAAACTCCACATGTAGGTCACATTTTTAAACTACATGTATATTATAGGGTGGTCAAAAATAAGAAGAAATCCAAGTTACATTGCTAGAATATATGTTTTGTATTTTACAGGGTCATTTTTCAGACATAATGTATATTACAAGGTCAATTTGAACAATTAACACGTTAAAATAAGAGAGATGAACTTGTCAATAGTGTGTTAAATAAAATTAGGAGGTAAATGTTTTTTCCGAGCCTATTTGCGTGCGAGAATTTTTAGATTTTGCCCAAATTTTTCTTTTTGTAAGTGTGTTAATGAGCTTTTGGGTTGTGTCAAATGTGCAAAAATTATCGATCGAGCTCGGGCGACCACCCGGGGTCGCCGGGCGGTGAAACCGTCCCTGATTTGGATTATGAAATCCGAACTACATGGGACATTTTTGAAAATTTTACAGGATGCGTGAGAATGTAATAGGATGGAAAAAGTAATAGTTCTAAAAATGGGGCATATTTTTTTTTTCAATTTTCGTATGTGTTAGTTTCAATCATTATTCATTATAGTTCAATGATTCCATCTTTCTTAAATAAAATAGATATAATCAAAATTTTAAATTATATCGACAATGAATTCAAATATGTCATATATAAATATAAATTTATTTTGCATGGAATCATATTAATGTCTAAAACAAAAATATATTACTCATATGAGAATTCAAACATACATGTCACATGTTAACTCATTTAAATAATACGAAACCTCCAAATTACCTTTCCAAGTAATTTTGTTTCTATAGTTGTCCTTTGCTTATTACTGCATTATTTTTATCCATATTTATACTATTGAAATATATAAAAGTATTGAAGCAAAGAACATAAATAGTTTACTTTACATTAAGAGTCGTCTCCACCAATACATTTAAAAACTTTAGACTTCATATCTTCTGAAATTCGAACAGGACGATAGTTTTTATCAAGCCTCACTACCGTGGTTTTGGCTTCCAAAACAGGCTGCAATTAAATTCAACAAACATCAACATATGTTTTCAAAGATGGTGAGGAAAAATAATTTAAAAAGTAAGGGATAAAATCAAACCTCATGATTTGGTAGCTTATAGATGAACTGATCAAAGTATAAACGAGCCGCTGATATGCCGGAAATTCTAACCTTTACAACAAATTTGTCTCCACTCTGGTTGCAAGTTTTATAAAATCAGAAAAAACATTGATGAATTGATCTATGGTATCTATTTGTATCAAAATATTATACCTAACCAAAATATAAATAAATAACCAGCAAGTTTGGTGTGACTTACTCTTAGAGGTGCAAGAAACTTGAGGGATAATTTTGACATTGCCATTGCATGACCGCTCAGAATCACATCAGCAAAATTAATACCAATGCTTTTCAAAAATTCATCACCACCTTATAAAGATATTATGCATAACTGATCAGTTTATGTGTGGAAGAAACAAAGTACATTATTTAATTTCAATAAAATTTAGAAAGACTGGGTTGGCTTAAGCGAAAAAGTAAAAAATAAATAAAAATATGGGTTAAATATGTTTTTGGTCCCTATAAAATTGAGAACTTTTAAGTATAATCCTTACTTAATTTTAATAGATTTTTTAGTCCTTACAAAAAAAATTACTTCTAATTTTAGTCCCTGTTACAACAAAGTTTGTTTAATTATCCTTAAACTCTTAAATTTTTGAACGATTTTTTTAAGACAAGTTTAGAACACTATGAAAGGTTCATTTACCAAAATTTAGATTTTTTTAACATGAAACGAATTAAATATGAATTTTTTAAAATGACAAAAGTTAAAGATAAAATTAACAAAATCTGGACGTTGAAATCAAATTTTACGACAATTTTTTGCAGAGGAACTTTTAGTAATGTTCTTAACACGTCTACAAAAAATTGTTTAAAAATTCAAGAGTTTAAGCATAAATTAAACAAATTTGAATTGAGGAGGGATTAATACTGAGTGCAGAATTTTTTTTAAGGACTAAAAAAACTATTAAAATTAAGTAAGGACTAAAGTTAAAAAGTTCCAATTTTATAGGGACGAAAACCATATTTAACCCAAAAAATATTCAAGGAGGCACACAAATGGAAATTGCATTGAAAATAAAGACCTGATAAAGGAAAGCAAGACTGCTCATTGATTTAAGGAAGATCTTTCTTAGCAATTGCTAAAGAATTTATTGACTTGGAGGAAAAGGAGGTGTTCATAAGATCCACGGGGTACTATCAATGCTACAAGGCGACTCCACCATCAAATGCTTACATGAAGCCATGAAGGTTGTTGACAATTGGGAGAAATTCAAAGCAATACTAGAATAGTTAAGTGAATCAGAACTTGAAGTAGAAAGGGAGGAAGACTCGTGGTCTGAAGAAGCTTGTGAGTGGTCAGAGCCAGAAGAATATTATGGATGATCAGACTACGAGGAATAGCCAGAAGAGGAAAAGGAAAACATGGAACCAGGATTGGGGTTCCCATCTTTTTAATTTTCAAGTAATTTTAAATTTCACTCATTCATTTTACATAACTACTCTATCTCATAATTTCTTTCTTTTATTGTTGCTAACTCGCGACTAGGCAGGTTGTTTTTACATGTATTGCATAACTTTCCCTTTCAAAAATAAAAATATTTATTTTAGTCTTGGAAATTTTTTCCAAACATTGTCAACAAAGGACTAACTTACTTCCAAAGATTCTAGGAAAAAGTCACCACTACAATTCTTTATAGCACAAACGGTGAGATTTTGAGTCATATATATTTCAATTTGTTTCTATTATTTTCTTTCATTATGAGTGTTCCATGTTGGATTGCTATTTTTACTCAAAATTTAGTCATTCTCTATGGACCATCAGTTGTATTATCATCATACACACGAGACATTTGTTTCTTGTAACTAGGGTCGTTTTCAAGCGCCAACTACATCCACTAAATGTAGACACCCCTGCTTAAAACTATCAGTGTTGATAACTAAAAGATTAAAGGTCGATATTATTATTATTATTATAAAATTTACTATTTTACTAAAAAAATTAAAAATCCATATTTGAACAGTTTTTGAGAGGTTCATTTTAATAAGCATATATTTATGTATCCATCTAACATGGACCTCTAACCTTCAAAAAAAAAATATAACATGGACCTCTAAGATAGTTTTGAGCAGAGAAGTAGTTTTGACGTGACTCTCATAATTAAAAATGAAAATTGTGGTTTTGACATCAAAAAGTTTATAATAACACATGGAAGTTACGAATTTACCTCCAGAGGTGGTTAACTACCACTGGCATATTCGGCAGCAGTTAACTGCCGCTGGCTCCAGCAGCAGTTAACTGCCTCTAGCTTTGCTGCACTTAAGTGCAGTATCAGTTGTGATTTTACGCGTTTCGGTCGAAAAATCAAAATAAAACGAAACTTATTAAGAATTTTACGAAACTTTACAGACACCTCTATAAAAACACATATAGATGATGTGCAAAGTTTCGTAACATTCCAAATAAGTTTCGATTTGTTTTTATTTTTTCGACCGAAACGTGCAAAATCGCAATTGAAAAAATAAAAAGATCGACACTTATTTGGAATGTTACGAAACTTTGTGCATCATCTATATGCTTTTTAATAGAGGTGTCTATAAAGTTTCGTAGAATTTCGACCAAGTCTCGATTTATTTTGATTTTTCGACTGAACCATGCAAAATCACAATTTTTTTCCAAGTGCGAGTCCGAAAAAGTGTCCTAGAGGTTGAACTTTTTCACGATTTTTTGCACTCATGTTTAGAACAAAAAAATAACATGTCCCACAAAAAAATTTGAATTTTTCGACAAGGGACAAATTAAATACGAACTTTTAACGCGCTTAAAACTTAAGACACGAAACATCAACCTAAAATTTGAATTTTGAGCTCTTTTATTGAAGACACCTCTATAAAAATACATATAGAGGATCTGCAAATTTTCGTAGTATTTCGATTGATCCTCAATTTATTTTGAATTTTTTACTGAAACGCGTAAAATCTCAATGTTTTTTCAATTGCGCGTCTGGAAAAGTTATATAGAGGTTGAATTTTTTTCATTAATTTTTGCACACATGTTAAGAACATAAAAAAAAAAAATTCCCGCAAAAAATTAGAATTTTTCGACAACGGATGGATTAAATATGAATTTTTAATGCCTCAATAACTCAAGAAACCAAAACATCAAAACGTCGATCTAGAAATTGAATTTTGAGCTGGTTTTTTGCAGACAGCTCTAAAAAAAATATATATAGAGGGTCTATAAAGTTTCCTAGAATTCTAAATAAGTTTCGATTTATTTTGATTTTTCGACTGAAACACGTAAAATCACAACTGAAACTGCACTTAAGTGCAGCAAAGCCAAAGACAATTAACTGCTACTAAAGCCAGCAGCAGTTAACTGTCAGTAGCAGTTAACTGCTGGGGATAAATTCATAACTTCCATATATTATTATAAACTTTTTGATGTCAAAACAGAAATTTGCACTGTAAATCTACATATAATATAGCTCATGAGGTCTTACAATGGTGGCAATAATTAGCATAAACTGCATTGCTGACCACACCATACCGATCAACCTCATAATCACGAACTTTAAGTTCCACGTCATAGAACTCACACATGCTGCAAATTACAAAGGAAAATAACTGAATAAGTATAACCTTTAATGTGATATTAGAGAGAAGTGTCAAATTTGCTAGGATGTCACATCATATCATATAATTATAATCTGAAGAATGAACAATAGGGCTTGTTTACATCCCGTCTTTCCTAATTCTATTTGATTAATCAAATAAAATAAGAGAAAATGTTATATAGACACCTTTATTCCTATACACCTTTAAGGAAAGAGAAAGAGTGCTTGCGTGGGATCCATATGACCACGTGTCCGATTTTTGTGTGGGTGTCCAAGAGTGTATTGCCACTTAAGGATGTCTATGTATCATTACTCATAAATAAGGTATTTTCTAGATTACTTTTGAAAAATGGTGGGTAATTTAATAACCGACTAATAAAAATGAGCAATTTATTGGTGGGGTCAAGATAGTTCATAGATATCACCTAAAAAAGTGAATGTTTATTGATTAAGGTAAATTACCCACCATTCTTTAATGTGTACTCTAGTTGTCACCATCAAATAAATATTAGAGAATGCATTATTTGCAAGATTTTGAAAATGCAATTTAAAAATCCATTAGATATTTTTCAAGATTCTAAAATTGTTTTAAAAAATAAGAGGATCTCAACTTCTATTTTTTGAGTAGAGATCCTCTTCATTTTTTAAAAGAAATGAGAATATCCATTACTATAGTTTTGTTGTAAATACATAATATAAAAATACATATTTCTTAAATATGTGACATTAATTAAATATTTATACACCAAAACTAGAGTATTGGAGATGTCAGTTTATTTTAAAATATAGAGAGGATATCAACTCTCATTTTTCAATGTTTTCGAAAATGTCTTCTAGTTGGTGTGTTTTTTTTCTTTTTTTAATCGGCTAAAATTATATTGAAAGTAACAGTTTACTGTATACCATATCCAACGGGTTGATATTAGACTCTGAATAATAATTACAACATTTGATGCTTTGAAATTATAGTTTATTTTTATACGCAAAATTATAATAAAAGAGTATAAGGTACTCAAATTAGTATTGAAAGAGTACAAGGTACTCATAACAATTAATATTAATAATGAAGCAAAAACAATGGGTGTGAGGAGAAATTAATGAAATTGGAGGCCTAACTCAACCTTACAAAACTGGTTCATAAGGTGAGGGTTGTCTCCTCTATATAAACTTTTATCAAAGTCTTATCTTTCCAATGTGAGATATGGGTTTTTCCCAATACACCCCCGTCACACCCAACACTCTTTGGGCTTTTGGTGCGTGAATCGACCGTCACGCCCAGCAGCACTCTTTGGGCTTGGTGCGTGAATCGGTAGGTGACTCTTGAAATCGACATGCTCTGATACCATAATGAAATTGGAGGCATAATTCAACCTTACAAAATCAGTTCATAAGGCGAGGATTGTCTCCTCTATATAAACTCTTATCAAGAGTCTTATCTATACCATATGGAGGCCTAACTCATCCTTACAAAACCGGTTCGTAAGGTGAGGATTGCCTCCCAGCAGCACTCTTTGGGCTTGATGCGTGAATCGGTAGGTAGCCCTTGAAATCGATAGGCCCTGATATCATAATGAAATTGGAGGCCTAACTCAACCTTACAAAACCGGTTCATAAGGTGGGGATTGTCTCCTCTATATAAACTCTTATCAAAAGTCTTATCTATCTGATGTGAGACATGAGTTTTTTCAAATAGAAATTACATGTACCTTTTGCTCTCGTTGATATCTAAGAGTTGTAAAGAGGAGCTAGTACTCACGGGGAGAACTGACCGGAGTGCAGGTGGGTTGAATGGCCTTCTAAAAAACGGAAAAGTGGGAGATTTACTAGAGAGGTGAGACGATGTAGTGTTGAGGAGAAGTGGGGAAGTGAAGGTTGTGGTAGAAGCATGGTTGGAGCAAGGAAATGAAGATAGATGCAACATTTTTTTAAGGGTACAAATTGTACGTATTGAGTAATATTTAGTGTGGAGTGGACGTTATATTTATATATCCAATGATGAAAACATAACGTCGTCAATAAATGTCATGTTCACGGTGATTGATTAAATAATAAATTGATACAAGTTAACAAATATTTTATAATGAAAATTACTAAAATAAACCCACAAGTTATTAGTTTTAAATAATAAAGATGAATGATATTTTTGTTCAAATGAAAAGATGCGCACTAACTAACCATCTCTATCACTTAACGACCAGAATTAGAGTCAAAATTTTCTTTATTGGGTCTCTATATTTCTATTGCTATTTTTAAAATTAAATTAATTTTTAAAACCCAAAAAATAAAAGTATATGATTGTGGATCTATTTAAGTACTCTTTTTAGTTAACTGCCATTAATGTCATTGAGTCTTTAATAGATATTTCCATTAAAAAATTATAAATAAATGATATATACATGTAAAATTTGTTTAAACATCATTTTTAATTTACTACTATTATGGATGTTCTAACTCTATTAATCTATCTAGAGGAGCTCCTATACATCTTGTTCACTCATAATACTAACATATTAATATTTGATATTAAAAAATAAATAAAAATATTGGAATCATTTTTTGAAGGAAAAATATTGCAATCATGATAACAATCTCAGAGAAGGTACGTATACCTACTTGCATGGTTCTTAATTTCATACATGTGAAGGAGATACACACGACGGATGGCAGTGTTAATTAGTGACGATGCAAACAATGGACCACAGCTTGTAATTAACATATGTTTTGTTTATTTTGGACACAAAACGTGGATCAAGCCAAATTATTGTAAATTCGTAAAGATAAGAGCTTGAGATTGAATGGTGAATCTTCTTCTTTTTTTTTTTGTACGTTTTAATAAAATATAATTTTTGTTTTCTTTTATGTGAATCTATGATACTCCGTCATCACCTTTCTTCTAAAACGATGCCAATTCTACTTTGAAAATAGCTACTATGATCAAATGTCTTGAAAACTTTATTTTATTTTGAGAATTTTGTAGGAAAGAAACCTAGTTACTAAAAAGAATGATGGGGAGGGGAATCAAGTAAGACCTAGTTACTTTTTTTTCTTATTTTCATCAACTTAAACATTGTGAAGTGCAAACCCCCCCTTCTGTTACTTAAATATAATTTAAACTTGCAGTCACAAGTAGGAATATCACAAATCACAATCACTGTGAAATCACTCTAACATCCAAAATGCCTCAAAATTAATATGCTTGTCCGTGAGAAGAAGAAAGATGGAAGTCGATTAAAGGAGGTACAATCGACCGTGCCAACGGTTAAAATTTTCTTGTTTTATCATCAATTAATTTTGTTGTTTTATAAATAAAAAAATCAGTTTTATAACATTCCACATTGATTGATGGGAAATTAGAAATAATCTTAGTTTACTTCAGGAAGACAAAGTGTAATGTATTGCTTAACGGTTCAAAAGAGTGATTGAATGGAAGAAAGAAGTATCATGTGTTAGCTAGCATAACCTTCACCAAAACATGACCAATGAGATCTTTGAGTCTAAATATATAAATTCCACTGTCTACTCTTCCATTTTTTACTTTTCATTTCATTTCATGAGCTTTCGTTCATTATGTACTTGATTATTGGTCATACATACGCACACTGAGGCAATTTTATTGGTATATAGAGCCTTTTTAAGCCACCCTTGATGTTTTTAATATCCTATGCTAAACCAAATTGAGCTTTCATGCATATCCCCTTTCTTTCTTTGACAAACTACACTATAAGTCAATTTAGACCTTCAGAATCTTTCAATATTGTTTACCCTCTGCGGAGTAAAAGCATTAAAATACTGGTTTGATATTAAAATTTGGGCTGCTTCTGGAATTGTATGTAAAATGTATGTATTTTATGCATTTTAATTCGGGTTTAAAATTTCTTCAAGTTGTTTAGTCAAGTGTCATGTGCATGAAGATTTAGTGATCACCCTGATTTTATTGCAAGGAGATTAAGTAGGTAAAAAAAATATGTTTTAGTTGTCATCTTTGTGGTGAGATATTTGGACCTACTAGCATGAAGTCTAGAGAAACGAAATATTCAACAAAATAATGCATTAAATGCCGGTGGTTCCATTTCTAGATCAAGTAAAGAAATTTTGGTGTTTTTATCATTCATGAAGACTTGTTATTTTACTATAGATTTTTATTTTACAAATTTATTACATGTTTTGGACCGACCAAAAAGAACTTTGGCCCATTTACTTAGGCCCAATACTACTCAAAGCCTAAATACCACGTTTGGCAACGTTACTTGCAACACACTCCTTCCCCGTGAGGGGGGTGCACGGAGCAAGCAAGACCGGTTCAAACGAACCACAACGTCTCTCTGCATGTTCCCGCAATAATCTATCTGGCGGTTACACTTCCCACGATTTCGTAAACGTCAGAGCCTGGTGTGCCATTACAACGGCTCTGCAGCCCTCCACCTATATATATAGGGGACTCATAGCAGTCCCCAAGGTAGAATCTATCTCTTCCTCTAAACCCGCACTCTCTGATCTCTACTTACTTGAGCGTCGGAGCGCCTGCAGGTACGCACCCCCCTCCGTTCCAAGAAGCACTCTGGACGCATTCTACCACCACTCAAACCACTGCATTTAAAGCACCGACAGTCAACTTCTGATCAGGTACGATCATTACGTTTGTTTAAGTAAGGTTTAACAGGAAGAGAAGAAATTAGCATTGTAATCAAAATATGAAAAGATTACATTGAAATCGGATTGCATTCACCTAACCAGAGAGCTTTGTGAATGTGTGATGCTTTTTACAAGATAAATTAAGTTTTCTCTTAGAGTATAGCCATCTTGGACATTACGGTGTAGAGAAATGGGGAAAACAGTAAAAGAACACGAGTAAGGTGTTTCTCTACATGACCTCAATCAGCAGCGGAGCCTGAAATTTTGAATAGTGGGGGGGCACCATTACACGATTTTTTTTTTTTTAGGGAACCATTATACAAAATTTGTTGGGAGGAAAAGTTGGTGTGGTTGATTTTACGGTTCCATGAAATAAGGAGGAAGGGTTTTCATTTTTCTCATTGAGAAAGAGATGATCATAGGTGGCTTTAAAAATAAAATAGGCTTAATAGCAGTTTTAGCCCCCTAACTTTCCCAAAGTTGCGATTTTGGCCTGCTAAGAAAAAAAACTACAACATCGCCCCCTAAGTTTTGCACTTGTGGTAGTTTTGGCCCCCAAAGCCAATTTTGACTCGGTCTATGCTGACGTGGCACCCTAAGTGAGGTACCACGTGTTATTTATTTTTTATTTTATTTGCCTTGGGGGGCCAAAACTGCTACAGTTGCAAAACTTAGGGGGCGGTTTTGTAATTTTTTTCTTTAGGAGGCCAAAATCGCAACTTCGTGAAAGTTAGGGTGCGAAAACGACTATTAAACCAATAAAATATCACAAAAACGGATGTGATGTGAATATTGTCCCCACTTTTAAACACTTATCTATGTCATCTCTTAACAGATGTGAGACATTTTAACATATTGAGATCGGTTGTGATAAAAACTACTTACTTTAACTTAAAAAAGATTAAATATATGAGAGAGTGCAACATGTTTTATTTGTGTGGATAAATTGCATGCAAAATAAAGTGAATAAATTGAGTGCAAAATCTATACAGGATATATTTCACTTGATATATTTAATTTGCCTGCAAAATCTAATGGTGGTATATATGTGCAGCAGGAGCCCACACAATCTTATGTGTGGCTCCGCCACTGACCTCAATGAGGTATTTTAATAATATTTAGAGTTTTATGCATCATAATGGAGTATTTTTATTTGAATTTGAAAGCTAACATCTATATCTATAACTTTCATGAAGACATCCAAGTCTAATTCGACCCATAAAATGGTGAAAAATATAATTTACGCGAACCAAAGAAAGTTGCACAATGTGCAAGATTGAAGACCCATAATGTGTCGGCTACTTCCTAAAGTGTGATGTGTAATTTGAAAGTGCGCGATGTTCAGGTGTAGTTCCTAAAAAAGTGAAATTTTTGAGTTCTATTAAAGGGCCACCACAATCATAACTGAGTTGGGGAGTCAAAAAATAGACATAAAAGGGCCATAAACTCGTTTTCAAAGCGTCGGAGGCTAGGGAAACACCGAGGAAACAAGGTTCCGTCAACATCTTCATCATTTATTCATGTGTAATTTTATAATCTTGTTGTCATGCGTCTTTTGATCATGAGTAGCAAAAGTTTATAAGGTTAAGTCATGTAGATGACCCTCTCTGTAACTGCCTGAACTATTGGTCTATTTGAATAAAATTACTTTATTTATGTTCTCGTTCATTTATAAATTGTTCTTAATGTTTTTTGCGCGTCTACGAATGTCCGTGAAATGATCCAAATTCAATTGATCGTTGCCCCCTTGATGTTGCAATTTGCACTAGTTATTATTCGTTCTATTTCTTAGACTTATTCCATTTAGTTTCCGCCAATTTAATATGTTTCGGTGATTGTCTTGTGTTTACAAATATCCATGACATAATCTATTCTCTGTGACCATTGCCACCTGCTGTGGGGATTTGCACTTGTTTTATCAATGGGAAATCTTTATTTTTTAATTTTATTAGGTCTGCAACAGGTTAACCTAATAATTTTACTCTAAAATGCTGCATTAGATTAACAACAATTTAACCTAACAAATTTCATTTAAAATGCAGCACACCAATCTAACCTAACAAATTCCCTCTAAAATGCAGCAATCTCTAATATTTCTCCTCACTGACGAGTTTTTCATTCCTATCTTATTAATTTTATTAGGTCTGCAACAACTTAACCTAATAATTCCTTATTTATTAATTTTATTAGGTCTGCAGCAACTTAACCTAATAATTTCCCTCTGAAATGCTGCATTAGGTTAGCAACAATTTAACCTAATAAATTTTATCTAAAATGCAGCGCACCAATTTAACCTAACAAATTCCCTCTAAAATGCAGCAATCCCTAATATTTCTCCTCACTAACGAGCTTTTCATTCCTATCTTATTAATTTTATTAGGTGCAAGTAGGAATTTCACGATCACTATGAAAACAAACTTATTATTTATAAATATTATTACTTCACGCTTGCTAAATTATTCATCAGAGCAAGCTCATACAATCAAACATATTTTTCTTGAGCAAATACGCTGACAATTTGACGAATTTAAACCATGTTAAAGATTTATGTGTTAGTGAGTTGTTTCTTCCTTCTCTGCTTATTCTCGATGACAACTTTTGAGAGACCTCCTTCCCTCGTTTAGTTGGTTAGCTTTTTTTTCCTCTATTTTTTTTGTTTGAGGGATTTTTTTTTTTCCTCTTGTTGTCAATAAGTAAATAAATAAAACTTTGGTAAAAAGTTAAATATTTATTTATAGATGACCATAATAATTTATTTAAATTTGTATTTGTCAGTTGCGTTAGCATTTAAAATGAGAAGAAAAAAAAAATTAAGATATTTTTTTAAATGAGCCTCCACATATACACCCTATAAATAGGAGCTTTGGCACTCAGCAATATGTTCACACCAGCAGCCAAAGTCTATCAGAAAGCAGTTTGTCTCTTTACCATTTTGCATTCAGTCTCTTTATTTCTAGTTGGTTTTTGTTTCCATTTTTTTGTCACTTTCCTTTCTTTGTATACTTCCAAATTCCTTTTGTTTCTATTTTGATTATCTCATCTAATGTTTGGTCGTGCTACCAGACGAAAGTTTGGTTTCTCTCACGTCTGGTTATGTCCTAATACCCTTTATCAACAAAAAATAAATAAATTGTCCTAATACCCAATTTATCGTGCTTCACTATTATTCTATTTTTATAATATGAATTTTAGGATTAAAGATGGTGTTTCAGTTCAATTCAATGAAGACTTTCAGACTCAAATAACATTTAAAAATATATTACATTTACCTTCTTGCAAATGCATTAACTAAGTATGTATGTTTTATACTTTGCCACCCCAATAATATATATTTAGCTACTCTAAATAAATTTATTTGTCAAAAAGTGGTAGAAACATCAAAGTCAAAAGAATATCACATAATTGATTAATTTATTTGGTCTTATTTTGACACTTCTAATCTCTACAATAACCGTAAAGAGAGTTTTGTTAACAATGAATTATTGTAATTTTTTGTTTTTTATGTTGTTTTAATTTACATTTACATAAGTAAATTAATTGTGGTTTTTTTTCTTCTCATAAATATATATATATATATATTAATTTTTAGAAAGTAATTTTTTTTTCTTATATATTTGTACCCTCGTGGATTTATTCCCAGCTCCGCTGCTGATGAAACTTTATAATTTGAAATTTTACCCATTCACTTGTTTCTTCAAGTTTTGATTTTTTTTCCCTTGTTCGTGTTATTTTTTCTTCAAATAGTCGATGATCATATGTTAATTTTTTTCTTGAAATAGTCAATGAACATAAAGCGAACCTCAGTATTATATTTTCTAAGAATGTCGACAGAAGCACTCGGGATCAATTGAGGATTATGTCGGGATTTAGAGAAACAAATGTTCTTGGGAAGTATTTGGGTGTGCCTGTGACTGGTAAAGCACCAAAAAAAGATGATTATCAATATATTTTGGATCAGGTTAGTTCTAAGCTAATGGCTTGGAAGGCTAATCAACTTTCTTTTGCGGGGAGAGTAACGTTAGCTAAAAGTGTTATAGAGGCAGTCCCTATCTACCCTATGATGACAACTTCAATTCCTAAATCCATTTTAGAAAATATTCAGAAGTTGCAGAGGACATTTATTTGGGGAGAAAGTGGAACGGAGCGTAAGTATCATGCTATTGGCTGGGATATGATTACAAGGCCAAAAGATATGGAAGGTCTTGGCTTGAGAAGATTAAGCATCAGGAATAAAGCTTGTATTCTCAAGTTAGGGTGGAAGATGCAAACTGGCGATCAAGATTTTTGGTGCAAAGTTCTTCGTGGAAAGTATCAACGGAGTGAAGATGTTAATGGGGTAGTGGCCAAACCATCAGATTCTAGTCTTTGAAAAAATATTGTTAATTTGCGGCAAGAGGCGCAAAGGAACATTATTTGAACGGTGGGAGATGGGAAACGTGTGGATGCATGGAATGATGTTTGGATTGAACCTAATCTTCGAATTAAGGACATGAATCTGGTCATTCCTAATGAGCTTAGAGCGGTGAAGGTGGCAGACCTGGTGAATGACGAAGGAGAATGGAAATGGGAGCTGCTAAATGCATGGTCACCGTTAGAGGTGTTACACAAAATTGAAACTATACCTCCTCCTCATATCATATATGGCAGTGATGTTAGGGAAAGTTTGAGTGGAGATCACAAGAACTACTCAGTGGCAGCGTTGTATCAGGAGTTAGGAGGATTTCAAAATAATATTATAGAGTCGAATTGGTGTATGATTTGGAAACTTGCAGTTCCGAAGAGAGTTCGCTGTTTTATGTGGCTTATGAGGCATGAAAGACTCTTAACTAATTACGCTAAAAGTCGAATGGGGATAGGATCATCTATGTGTGCGTATTGTGGGTCAGTCTCGGAAACAGTTCTGCATGCTATGCGCGATTGTGCCTTAGCAATGCCGCTTTGGATGAATGTTGTTCATATTAATAATAGAGAGGTGTTTTTTATGGGAGACCTATAACATTGGATTCACTTTAATCTTAGTACTGTAGCAGGTTGGAATACGTCAGCTGAGTGGCGTGCTTTTTGGGCAGTGGCGATGTCACAGTTTATGGACATGGAGGAATAAGGAGTTGCATGATGAAGGATTTTCTAGGCCTATTTATCCGTCGCAGCATGTGTTGCAAGTTGTAAAGAATTATGAATCGGCTGTTAAGGTTAATAGAGTGGTTAATGCTTCCCGGCCGTCATGAAACCATTCTTATCGGATGGAAACCCCCGAGAATGGCTGGGTAAGGTTGAATACAGATGGTTCTTGTAAGGAGGGTGCGGTTGCTGGGTGTGGAGGTGTTCTGTGAGGGAGTGATGGAGAGTGGTTGGGTGGTTTTGCAAGAAGTGTGGGTCTGTGTAGCGCCTATATAGCAGAATTATGGGGGGTGCTTGAAGGATTGAGGTATGCTAGAAGTCTTGATTTTTGGCGCGTCGAGTTACATGTGAATTCAGTGGCGGTGGTCAACATTCTCAATTTTGGAGGATACAACATTCCAGATGGGAGGTCTCTAGTGATGAAGATTCGAAGGATGTTGGATATGGATTGGGAAGTGGTTGTTAATCATATTTATCGAGAGGCAAATCAGTGTGCGGATGCATTAGCTAAGCTCGGAGGCTCCCTGGATGCCAATCTTGTGTTGTTTGATGCGTGTCCGCCGCAATTTAGTCATTTGTTGGCAGCTGATGTATTGGGGATTACCATCCCTCGTTTAGTTCCTTTGTAGTTTTCCTTTCCCGGGCTTCGGCCCTCGTTGTAATAAAAAATTTAAGAGAGTTTGATATTTATGGACCGAGGTAATATTTATTTTCTAATGTTTCTTCTGATTTCTGAAAAGTTGCTACCAAAATGGAGACAAATTTGTCCTTGAGACTAGGATTTCTGGATATTCAACTGTTCGAGTATACTTCCAACATTTTATCTATAAGCTACCAAACAGAGAGGAATAATCACTCCCATACAGTTTACTTTTTTTTTTTTTTTTTTACAGTAAACAAGAGCTTAACATTTCATAAAATAGAGAATATTACAATCAGCTAATGTTAACATTGATGGGGTATTCCCCAACAATTTTGAAGAAGCAATACAAGAGAAATAGCCTACTGGATCATGTTTTGCAATACATAGAAACTTTGCAGTCAAATATGAGGAATTAAACCAAATTTCACAACCTAACAATCCATCCATCAACATCTTCCATCTTATAATACTGACAAGGGAAATGTGAGAAGCCAGAGTCTTTCTTTCTATCCAGTTACGGATCATTTCTTCAACCACATCACGCTCATTTCGATTACACATGGTCTCGGATTTGTTCACGGGCAGAGGTAGTGATACTGGATTCACCCTCATAAAGGCCAACAAAGCTTAAGTGATACCTACAATCCAAGCTCAGTTGAGGCACAAGATGAATTCTAACGAAACTTAAAACCAAAATACATAACACATAACAACACAGAAAACACCCTGAACTAACAACAGACCCACAAAAAATAAAACAGAAATCAATTGGAGATAAACAAACCAAACCAAAAATCACCCATGGAGGTTTTTGCAACGGACAACACAAAGCAAGATCTAGAAGAAGGATAGCCATCACAGATCTTCGAACACCATCTGGTGGCTTTCGCAAAGGCCTTTCTAGGTCGAAATCAAGAAGTGAGAAGCTAACCAGAGATTTTTGCAAGGCGCAAGGGAGTTGAGGCTTCAATCGTCCCTTTCGAATGATCACAAAAGCTTGAGGGGGTGGCTCCGGCGGTGGCCGCTCCGCCAAAGTGGAGGAGGCCGCAGTGAAGGTTTGTGAAGGCATCAGAATCAAACCAAGAATAGAACTCCCAACCGTCTCCTTTGACAGTTCAGGCCTTTTCCAAACCTCCATAAACAACCAAATCTAGATCTAGCTCCAAACATAAAGATAGTGGACAACTGGGAAAATGGGAACCAGGAGGTACTGGGGAGAGCCAGGATGTGCTGGGGAGAGCCAGGAGGTGCTGGGGAAAACCACCACTTAGATGAATAGAGAAAATCTAAACAGAGCTCGGGAGGAGAGGTAGAGAGAAGTCAGAGCTTCTCTCTCTAAAACCCTAACAACCTCTCCTTTCCTCGTTTACTCTTTTTTTTTTTTTTTAGTTTACCATTGAATATATTTCTTGATATTTGGTGAATTTGATGACAGCCTATTTTGGAAGCCAAAAGCACAAGGCTATTTCTTAACAAAGACCATCATCCAATTAGAATTCTTGCAGATGCTAAGTCTAAAATTTTTAAATTTATTGGTAGCGAGGAGTCTTAATTCATCTCTCATATCAACATTTGATTGAAAGGTCATGGATAATGTAAACTGATTTGTAGTGTCCTTCAATTTGGCATGTGAATCTGAATTACATAATTTTAATAAAGAAGTCCAGTGTTTTCAACTCTTGATATTCAAAAACCTACTTTCAGCTACAATTGTAGAAATATTAATTTTTTTTATAGGAACATTTTATTTTTTGTTTGTCTGTATGCTTAGTTTCTTCTTATGTATGTGTCCTACACTAGCTTTACTATTGTAAATTCGAATAATAAAATCACACTAATAAATTTAGTTGTGTGGAGAAAAAGGAAGGGTTAATCAAGAGTAAGTAGTTTCAAGCAGCAACAACAAACAGACATAGATCTATGTGTGAAGCAATATTTGTTTACCTAGTTCGAAAGGAGAGAGAGGAAACAACACACCAATATTTGTATACCTAGTTCGAAAATTTTTATCCTACATCTCGGAAAGAGAGCATCTCTCCAATCCACTATGATAAGAGTGATATAAAAAAGATACAAGAAATTAGCTTACAAGCTCACAAAAGAACATATCATAATCTCTATTCATTTTTCAAGTTACTCAAACTCACAATGAACCCCAAGAGAAAACAATAAAGAAAGCTTTTTGATCCTTTCTATAATGAGATCTCTCTATCCAAGGTGTTTTTGAAGTGTTTCCGAACCAAAAAACTTTTCACCAAAGACCTTCAACCCTAAAGTTATCTCTTTTGGTTTCATAAGATTATCTCTCTTGATGCCTTATATAGTGTTCAAACCTAGACAAAATCGCGCCAAAATTTTCCTAGATCACACATGATTTGTAGCTTCGTACACAGTACTATACTAAAAACCTAATACAAAATCGTGTAACGATTTCTCACATCGTGCACGTTTTTTCTAGAAGCAAACCTCTAAATTGATGAACCAGATGGTGCCATGATTTCTAAAATCGAGCCACGATTTTTCTAGAACTTCAACATCAATTTTGAGTCAATTTTCAACATTACTCCAATTTGACTATAAATCAGTGGTTATGCCAATTTAACAATCAACCACACCTTGCTGCTCTCTCCATGTTTGAATTACTTTTCAACAAATTTGATCATGCCCAAGAAATTCTTGAACCTTGATCTAAGAAATGACGGTGAACACATTTACTAGATTTTCTTCTGAAGCAACTTTCTCAACCATTTCAATTCAATCATGTCTCTAACAAAGTGCAAACTAATGTCAATGTGCTATGTCCATTCATGATACACTTGGTGATTATTCAATTGGATGGCACTTTGACCATCATAATGTATCTTCACACATATTTGAGTAATTCCTAACTCCCCGATCATCTTTTTCAACCATATGGCTTTGATCGCCCCGTCAATAAGGAAGGGCAATGTACTCTGCTTGAGTTGTAGATAGAGCTACCATGGAATGTTGATTTGCCTTCCAACTAATAGTCGTATGATAGAGAGTAAACATAAAACCTGATATATATTTCCTTGTGTCTACATTTCCCACATAGTCCGCATCTACATACCCCTCCAAATAGTCTTCCTATTTGAGGTGTTCTTGTGTACTTCAAACCGCCCTTCAAAGACTCATTCAAGTATCTCAAGACCCACTTCAAAGCTTGCCAAGGAACAATACCTGAATTTTCCATAAACTGATTCACTAGGATATCTGAATAATCTAAGTTTCATACCATATCATACCATCTGGGTCTAGTCTCTAAATGTTACCACCATCGAATACGTGAAAAACTCATTTTCCACCCAAAGATAGAGAAAAACTTGGTTCGGATTCTATAATCCAAAAATATCCCCAGGGTATTTTCAGAAAAAAGAAAATTGGGCGTGTGAGAAGATCATAGGATGGGAAAAGTAATAGCCAAAATCTATTTGGATTGAATTCATTAAAAAGATTTTGGCTACCAAATTCATATCCAACCAATCAATCCATTTTGCTACCCTAGAAAGACATGGAAGCATTTGGGGAATAGAGGGTTTCCATCCATTAGGACTAATACGACGTAGAAATGTTAAAGGGACTTAACTGTATGTTTATTATAATGAAACATTGCTCCTTTTAGAGGAGAGTACAAGGAACCAAGTCCTAAAGTTAGGAGGAATAAAATATACAAAACCAATGATGTATAAAACACATATAATATATAAAAATTAATTGTTAAATTCTAATCTCTTTGACATCAATGATGTAGCTACTTCCTTACTTTTCCTTCTAAAGTGAATCTTTCGATGGAAAGAAAATTCATAATGCATATACTATACAAAAGAAAAAACCCACTCTTGGTGGAAGCAAATGAAGAAATATACACGATTTCATTGTGCCCGGCAGCATCAATAAAATGACTGACAGGGAATCAATCAACTGATGGGGTAAGAGATGAAGATTTGGCATGCCGTGCTACAAATGACTCCACAAGTGGGTTCACAAGCTGAGGTGCTTCATCCTTCATGAAGTGGAC
>Ga0315914_1001791_pt1 | contig 32720 bp, 19 predicted proteins | sample MpolenodulesMG_FD_203920 | JGI IMG/M metagenome (GOLD analysis project Ga0315914, IMG submission 203920) | Medicago polymorpha root nodule microbial communities from Los Angeles, California, United States - elongated nodules | ecosystem: Host-associated > Plants > Roots > Nodule | place: USA...
CATATAACTTATTTACGTTGATATTTAAAATAATTTTGAGTGCTTGATTTTGTCTCAATTTTTGAACTACACTGCAGGTCTCGATTCAGAGGATATAGAATATCAACGTGACTTGAATGAACTTTCTGGTGAGGGAAATATTGAGAACATGCTTTTTGTTGAGCAAGGCTTGCGGGAATTGACTTCTTTAAAGGTGTCTACTAAATCTTTATTTTAAAAATGTGCATACATGTCCTTCATTGAGACAATTGGTTAAGTTAGCTAGACATCGGTTAGATATTTTTTTTACTGTTTAGTTGCATTTAGATATTTATATATACATAGGGATAAACAACCTTATAATCAATTTTACATTTTTTATTGAACGAGATCAATGAACACACTACTTCATATTCCTCTAGTAGTTCGATTTGGTATCAAAGGTGTGAGCCTCAAAAAGTGCAACTCTTGTTTAATGTGGTCTTCCTTCATGATTTATTTTTTCTTTAGCACATTTGCTTTAAAGATATTTAAAGATCAATGTCATAATTTTTACCTATATTCGTTTGATAGTTAGTCATGGGATTTTCTCGTTTCTCAACCCCTCGTATGGAAAATTTTCAAGTGTAATATATTCTTTAACTGCTGCTAAAATATGTAAGATATGCATGAGAGGTTCAAACAACACAATGATCTTCAATTGAAAATGGAGTTGTTAAGTTGTAAAATGTTTATTTGAGTGTAAACTACATTTCACAAAATCAAAATTCTTCAAAAAAATGTTAGTTATTATTAGATTATGTGCCTCATGTTTTAGGTGAGACTTTCTAGCGTGTGACTCTTAATGATGCAGCATCGCTCAAGAGCCAACATACTCATAGACTCTTAAATACATGACACTACACTTGGTGGCTTCTCATTTAAATTTATCTGGTTAAAACCCTCCAACGGTCAGAATCCTTTATGGATAGTCTTTTCCAAATAGTCAATCCTCTCTACAAAATAATTCATCTTATGAGGATAAGCCCAAAGAGAAAGGCCAATTTAAAAATTTTCCTCTTAGGTTAGAGACATATTTAGCTAATTATTCTCAATGTGAGACTCATAAGTCTAACATTAGGTCTCAAAATCTTGCATAATATCTTTGTAATGAATGTATTCTCGTCGTCCTTATAGGACTCGATGGAAGTTTTAATCAAACCAAAGGTCAAACTTTTCCCATGGATCGTTTTCCCATCATTTACCGTTTTTTCTTCTTTTCATTCAAGAAGATAAGCAAAAATTGTTGAGGAAAACAATGAAAGATTTTAGTAACAACTTGCTTATGCTTTGCAATCCTCCTAAGGTTCAAAGAAAAAGTACTCTATGAACCACGTAGAGAGAGACAATGGTGTTCACATTCTATTATCCCTGGATGGACAAGGGAGAAATATTTTGAACTTCATGAGCTGTTTGCAAAAGATATAAAAGTCTTATGATCTTCTTAAACAGTGAATTAATTCATTGATTATAAGTCAAAACTTACACGCAAAAATTTCTTGCATTGTAAATGGTTGATTTCATAGTTACAAGCTGGAGTAGAAAAAGTTGGAGTGCAAGTTATTGATCAAATGGACAGCGTTGGTATTGGCTTGAGTTTCTCTTTTTAGGGTTCTTTTTCCTCATTAAGCATAACAATTGGATCAATGATTTATGAGTTGCCCCTTAAATTTGTCATTCCTCAAACCTTTTGGTTTTATACATTAGGTTGTGTAGTATATTTGTACTCTTATCAAATAATTCCAAAGTTGCAGCAACAAAAACATTCAATGCAAATTTCAAACCTAATTTCATTCTTAAAAATGTACATTTCATCCAACTCAATATAATTTCGGTTAGGTATGTGTTGCAAGAAAATGCGTACTCTTTATCAAAAAGGTCATCTTGATATAGGACAGTCGAAGACTCAAGGGTAAAATATGACAGGAAACGGTGAACCCGACCTTTGTTAAAATTACATAGTGTTGAAAGTCTCGCGTTGAATAAGGATATGACCTAAATAATAGTTATAAGTGGTTACACAAGAGGATGTTGATGGTCTTGCATTAGATAGTGACATGGCTCGAATAATGATTATAAGTGGTGGACATTTCTTACCTAAATAATCATTATAAGTGATTATAAGTTGAATTTAACACAAGGCTTAATTCTAAGACATGTGTTACCCTTTGTTGATCATACAAATGATTATAAAGCCTTGATGTTTAGGCATAATCCTCCTTACAAGTTAAGGAGAAAGTACATTACAGCTACAATATTTCTCGTCGATAGAACACATTCTAGCATTCTTGGCAATTGTTCTCCATGTGAGTTGATTTATGTTAAGTTATTGAAGAAGAAAACTCTCGCAAAGTTTGGATGCTTGGCATATACCTCTATAATTCTAACATGTATAGTAATGTTTGATCCAAGGTTTATACCTTACGCTTTTATGGAGCTATCATTCTTCAGTAAATTGGTACACATTTTTTTTTATCCTTTGTTAGATAAATATCTTGAAGTGTGTCTTGGCATGGTTATAAGGGTCCAATTAAACTTTACCTTATATGTGTTAAAACATATGTCTACTATAAAGTAGAATTCACGTTACTACACCGACGACATTGAATGATCTGAGCTCAAATTCTACTAATAGGGTCATATAACTTTATCAAATGATAAGAAAGATTTTGGAAAAATATAATGACATTTAGTATTCTCTTAAAATTTCTCGATGTGCAAATAAATAAAATAAAATCCTTGTGTATTGTATTCATTTATCAGTCGTAATTGGTAGTTGCCAAGAAAAACAAAAGAGTTTTTTTCCAACTCAATTTCTTCATTGTAATTTTTTTATAGGTAGAGGAAGCATTGGCAATTGCATTGGCTCAACATAGGCGACCAAGTTTATTAAAAGCTGAGTTTTCAGGTGCAAAGTTCTATAATATACATATGCTAATTTTATATTTTTCCAATGTAGTTTTCATCTCATATATATGTATGTACATATTTTTAAAATTGATACTTAGTGAGTTGCATTTGTTTATTGGCTTTTGTCTTTATTTATTTTTTGTTGCAGATGACTTGAAGCTTCCGGTTGAAGGACAATGTGATGCATTTCGTAAGTATTCCATGCTACCGTTTACATTTTCCATTATCATCATGTGGTAAAGTGTACAGATAAAATGTTGGGGGAGTCGTAATACTGTCTAGAGTAGTATTAAATTCTTGACAAAAATAAGTAGCATAAAATAAGACAATGATTCTGACGTGTTATAACTCACTCGAAAGTAATTTTTTACTTCCAGAATTGAGTCAGGAGGAGGCTCAAGATGTAATTTTTAAGCAGGTACATACAAACACATATTCATTTTTGTTTTACTCCTCAATCACGTTCTACTTTTATCCTTACTATATCTCCTACAAATATAAAAATGAATACATCACTTAAGTAAGCTATCATTCCTAATTTTATTAATTGCGCCATGAGTTTGTTGTTATTCTAGTTTTTAGGTTGTTCATTAAGAAAGGTTCAAATTGAATTGCATTTGATTATTGACTGGTTCTTTATTCTTATCCATCATGTTTGTATAGGCATGGCTTACTTATATATGGAGAAGAGCAAAAAGACATGAAATAGAACCAGAGATAGCGGATGAGCGATTGCAGTATTGGATCAATCATAACTCTAAGACACCTACCTCACAAGATGCAGTTGATGGTATTATCAATCTCATTCATCCTATATATTTTAGTTTGCTTCAAATCTTAATCACTATAACAATATAGGTTCCACCATATCGAATTTTTGTTGAAAATTAAGACAATGTTTACCTATTTTAATTTTGTCTTATTTAGTCACTTCTTTAGTATTTTTTTAGTCTAGTCACTTCTTTAGTTGAGCAAGGATAAAATTTGTAGATTAAATCTTGCTATTTAAACATAACTTGTATTTTGTAATTTTTACATTGCACAATAAAAAATCTTGATCTAGGTATAATTGATCGCAGTCTACAATCGATTGTCGTAATTTAATGTGAGTTAATATTTATCTATTTACTTTAGATTTGCGTTTGTTGTTTAACATATTTCTTGTGCAGTTGAACGTGGACTTGCAGAGATTAGGAAGTTGGGTATTGAAACACAACTATGGGATGAATCTCGCAAAGAATTGGAACAAGAAACTAACAATTCCAAAGCACCTAGTCGTTCTGACTTTTGATGATTGACAACTAAAATAGGTTTTTTGTTTCAATTTTTTTAATCCTTTCACATACCATTATAAGGTGGAGTTGTCACAAAGTCTTGGATGAATAGGTTACATCTTTAAGTGTATTATATTTTGTAGAAACAATGTTCTCAATTTTTATGATGTTGTAAAAAAAACAATGTTAATAATAGATTAGAATCATATTTTATTTTTCTTTAAGAGCTGCAGTTTATATAAGGCTAAATTGCATTTTTTGCCCCCCTAAGTTTTAAAATGTTGCGATTTTGACTCCTGTTAAAAAAATGACAATTTTGGCCCCTTTCGTCCCAAAATTCCTGAGAAGACGCCACATGTCTCAAAATATGGGCCATAATCGCAACTTTTTGAAAAGATAAGGAGTCAAAAGATCATATTTCACTTATGTTAGGGGGTCAAAAGAACATATTTTCTTAAACATGGGGTCGCTTTTTCCATTTTTTTTAATAGAGGGCCAAAATCGCAACATTTTAAAACTTAGGTGGCGAAAAGTATAGTTTAATTTTAATATAAATATCATCACTATTTACCCTTCTAAAAATACAGACAACTTACAAGAATTAATGTAGAATATCATTAATAGTTACTTTCTCATACTTACAATAATATTTTATTGTTTAAATTACCAACCTTTTATTAATGCATTTTTTTACTAGTTCTTTATCAATTAATTGTCGAATAATAGTTCATGTTTCATATATATTTTTAATTATAAAAGTTGCGGGTACATAAAGGCTAACCTAGTAAAAGCAAAAAATGTGAAAAACAAAACAATCCAATAGGGTTCATGATCGCATAAATCAATCCGAAACAAATTAGTATACATCACGTACAATCCAACGCACTCACGCACGAACACGAAATCAAATTGAAAAAAATGAGGTGTATAGTCGACGGGCATCAAACCATATCTTCAAAGCGGGGAGTGGATCCCATCGTCAACACGCTAACTAATAAGTTCACACAAACAACTATTTGTTGCGATGAACAACAACAAATTAACAGTCATTTCTGCCCCATATTCTATTACCAAAGTGGAAGCAGACATGAAGCTATGAGACATACAAATCTCAACAAATCTGAAACATCAAAAAATCGTCAATCAGGAACACAAAACACGATTGTTTTCTCACCAGTAACAAAGACATGAACCCAAATTATTCTAATTTCTATGTGTGAATTAATTTAATCTTTGTGTTTGACTTATTTCTGTTTCGAAATTAATTAATGTAGTTAGCATAATATAATGCTTTTAAAGCTCTAGTTCTTTAGGAAAGTAAAATGTGGTGAAACTGATAATTTTTTCTTGAAAAAATTTGTGACTTCTATGTTTAGTAATTTCTTTATTTGTGACTTGGTTAGTTTTCTTTTATGTCATGTATTTCGTTCCTTCGTAAATTGAAACGCACGATGTATCATGTTTGTCCAACGGGACGAGAACGAATATCATACTATCAATGATACTCATCAACATCCCTAAAAATGTATGTGGTTCATAGATCATTATTTATAATTGTTCATACAACTTATCAGTTCTCCGCTATTTTTATCGGTAAATTTTATAAAGACATCCTTTATTATAAAAGTCAGACTTGATGAGCTGGCAGTTTGCCCTAAACACAGCCAAATTTCCCTCCTAATCCAGCATTAATTGCGAAGCCAATCTTCTAACCACCCACTATATCTCAGTCGCATTTAACATGACCTTTCATGTACATCCTTCAACCAATCAACTTCATTTACTTACCCATTTATCCCTCTATATAAACACCCGAATGCACTTATTCCTTACCTCCTTATTTTTTACGTGCAGCAATTGTACTCTTCATTATGGAAAGAGATGCACAAACACGGTTAGTGTTGCACTGTTTGAAGGGTACATTATAAACATGACCATCACATGCATGTTCCTTTTAGGAGAAATGATATTTGACCAACCATGTTTTGATAACTTTTATGACAACTTTATCTCTCATACTCATATGATCATTCTACTTTCTCTCTCAATTGATTTGATTTTTGTGCCACTATCTAAATTTCTTTGTAAAATTTGGTTGTCCAACAAGTTGTCACAAGAAATAGTTGTTGAAATAACATTGCTCTTCTTTTAGTTTTGCAAAGTTTTTTTTGTTTCAACAAACAATATAGCTACATATCAAATACTTATGGATTTCTGGTGAGTTCTTTGATTAATATCATTATAGCAATCTATACTTTCTTATACCCATGTTTGATATTGATTCCTTTTTTTTTTTTAAGATGTTGGCATATGGTGTGTGAGCTCACATTGGTCGATGATTGTGGTAACAAGTGGAATTGCATTCTCTATCTTGGATCACTTCCATGCCAACACGTCAAGATTGGAATGAAGTGGAAATAGATGATTGTTGCACGCAGGATTGATGAGAGAGTGAAAATTGTTATTGGTGCTCCAATGGCTGGGTCGAATCACACGCTGTGTTTTAGTATTGACCGTGCTTAGAGTTTAGTGGCAAACTTTTGAAGGCTTGTCTATTAAGTTTGATGGAGACTTGATATTTCTTTTTGGTGCTTCAATTTCCATTCTCAGATTGAATTATGCAGGGGTATTTTGAATTAAAACATTGGTTATCAACCATTATGTAATATCTTGTTTTTAGTACTTAACAGCATCAATTTTTATTCATGATACCACTCTAATTATATAAGTGTGTACGAATGACATTCTTATATGTTATTCATTTTGATTTTAAACTTCTTAAACACTGCAGTTGCATATTCTAATCAACTTTCTATATGATCACATTTTTTTTAAGTTTATTATTATAATGATGTATACGATTGGTTTTGAAAAGAAAAAAAAAACAAATTTGAGCTGAATGGACTATAATATATAGAACATCCGTGCAGTAGCTCCATTCATCATTGACTTCCTATATACTACGTTGCATACTTAATTATGAGTCAAGATCTTCTCCATTTTGTTCCATTATCAAAGTTTTGATATATAAATGTTTGAAATGATTATTTTCAAGCCATTTTTTTTATCGTTTTACATCATGTTGATCATCAGTTTAGTGATCGTTGCACCTATATAAACTCTTGCGTGCCTGATATGTGGTTGCAAATTTAGTTCAATTGGTAGGTTCATTGATGTGGAATTCGAATAGGCGTATTTAATAGTATAAGCATACATTTAATGATTAAATTGTGTTTGGCAATGTCGCATTCTTATCGAAAACATACACTTGCTAGATGAAAAATGAATCGGTTCCCATCTTCTAGGTATCACGCCTATCTATCTATCTTATATACATGGATTCTAAACTACACTTTGTTTTATGTGTCACCTCACCAAAACTCCTCCTTTCTATCTAATCTTTCATACTAATGCCACATGGCTTTCTCTCTTTTTCTTTTCATCACTCTTCATAACTCTACTTTTAATTATAAAAGTGCTGGATTAATTGTCACAACTATATGAATTTTTCTTTTATTATTCAACTCCATAAACTATATGTAACTGCCAAAAAGTTAATGAATTTTGAAGTCTCAACTATGAAAGGTTGTGTGCGTTAACTTTTGTTTTCTCTAAAAATATCATTTGGTTTTCAAAGTTCAATGAAAGAGTTTTAGTTTTTTTTTTTGTTACAAAAAGAGTTATAGTATTTAGTGTGACATAAATATTTTTAAACATGTAACTGCCAAAATCCTTGAAAACAACATATATGCATGCAATTTCTCAAAAAAAAAAAATACAAACACATATGTATCTGCTACGTGCAACACGGGTTATTGGCCAAGGAATTGTGATTTGTGACTCCTTCCGCTGCCAATTATTTCATTTCCTTCAATTACCTGTGTTTTTCTTTTCCTTCCTTCCATCTACTTGCTACATTCTATCTTCTCTATCTATATCTCTCTCTATATACGTGCATTCCAAGGTGCATTTAGATGATTTGTGACCTCACCAAAACTCCCCCATTCTAACTAATCTAAGGTACACTATTCAACTTATTAATATATAATTCTTATTTTAATACTATATTAAACCAGTTGCTAAATATTTTTAGTATATAAAAGTTTTTGTTTTGAGTTATCGTGACATTCTTCAAGTACCTATTGAATGATACTCTTTTATTTTTATTATATAGAAATTTTCACAAATATTTTAGACTTTTCATTGATTTTTGTGGGAGAACATAGACTCGAGTTACTCTATAATATAGATAGATAAATATTGATAAGTTGGTCAAATTCTTATGAGTATTCATTTTGAGTCTTCATTTTTAGAATCAGAAGAATAAAAAGGTATAAGTTTTGAGAATTTTCATTTTGAGTCTTTCTTTCCATTTCTTATGTTAATTATATCACATAAGTAATTTCAATAGTTATAATTTTTTTTTGTTTTTGAACTTTTCCGATTTGAATTCCTTTTAGTTTTTTTCCCAACGGTTTCGAACCCTTTTTTCTCCTTTCTCTTTCGCAATCTAAACACAAAAGTTTGAGGTTTTCAACCATTTCTTCCCTTTTTTCCTATGACATATGTCTTGAAAAATGAAAATGTAGGTGACCTTATAGGCTTATATGGTTGAATCACTTGATATGTTTCTCATACTAACTTTATATAGTAACTTTTTTTTCTTTGATGTGTATTTTGAACTATTTAATGAGTTAATTGTTTAGATTTTGTATGACGAGTTCTAACTTCGATGCATTTTGTTCATTGCAGTCTTTATTAAAATGTTATACATAATACGTTTAATCATGTGATGCTTATGTATGAAAATCGCACGGTTCAGGGGCTAGTACTAATTAATGAATGATTAGATGAGGTGGCAGTTGGGGGTAGGTGAATGTAAGAACAGTAGAGGCGTGGAGCTCGTTGTGTCCTGCTCGCATATAAACAAACAAGCTGCTTCGTTAATTCATTTCATTTACCTACTTACTTACTTCTAGATCATTCATATTCCTTTTCACTTCTCTTCTCTCTGGGGTTTCCTGAGGTATGAATGCATCAATCAATCTATTCCTAATTTCTTCATTTTTATTTTCACGTGTTCTCTCTTATTTTATTTTTTTTGTTTATTTACTATTGATCGTTCGTAGTTTTTTTATTTTATTTTAAATTTTTTGTTATAAGATTGATCAATCACTTGCTTTCATCCTGATTTGATTATTCGAGAAACCTAAGCTATCTTGTGGATCTGTATCTTTTTCTCCAAAAATTTAATTGTTTTGTTTATTTATTAATTTTTCAATTACCTGGGATTTGGAAGAATCCGAGTCAGCTAGTATCTGTTTGGATCGACCTATCTGAGTTTATGTACTGTCTGTTTCAGAGAACGTGTGAAAACAGCTTACGACTTTCAGTCATAATCCATTTTCAACTTATTTTCACAAGTTCTCCAAAATAGCTTATGATAACAGCTTATAGATGATGAATAAATAATTTAATTTTATCTTTGTTATAGAAATGACTTGTATTAAGCGTTTATCATGATAAGCGCTTCTGTTATAAGCTATAAATCAAGCTGGGTCTTAACTAGACTGAATCTATCTAGTGATTAACTAACTTAACAGTGTTGAATTTGGAGTTCTGCTTTTGGGCTTGATAACCATATTTTACTTCCAGTTAAATCATCAAATTCCTTATATTATTTGCAATTTGCACGAGATGCTTCAGTAATTGAACAAAATTTTATTTTGATTGTAATTTTTTAATGTTTTGTAAGATTTTTTTGGTGCTATTGTTGTTAGATTTCTGTGAAACTCAATCGACCAATCTGTTTTGAATAGTCTGCTTTTGATACTTTCTATTGTTTATCTAACAAATGTTATTTGTCTTGCGCATTATATTTATCACCTAGCTGTTTTGTTCTTCAGATCACATTGAACAATGGTGAAGGCTGTGGCAGTTCTCGGTAACAGTAATGATGTCTCTGGTACTATTAGCTTCGCTCAGGAGGGAAATGGTAAGTTTCAACAGCGTTTGTCTCCATTAAGATTAAGTTTTTGTTCCACTCTACTGTGTGCTAAACCAAATCGATTAACATGTATTGTGAATTGTGTAGGTCCAACCACTGTGACTGGAAATCTTTCTGGTCTTAAGCCTGGCCTCCATGGCTTCCATATCCATGCCTTGGGGGACACCACAAATGGTTGCATGTCAACCGGTAAAGTCCTTGGACAATAATTTGTTTCATTTTTAATATCTTGAGGCACTATTGAGTATGAGTCGGAACATATTTTAAACCTCAATTTGCTTGAATGAATATAAAGTGGAGCAACATTTGCTCGAGAGATTTTATCCTTGCATACGTTTTATAGGTTATACTCTTTGAAGTTCCAAGTCGAGAATGAATTGTGTTAGAAGAGACTTAATTCAAACTTCTGCACTTCTATTATTTATTTAATTTAATACAAAACTTCATCTTTTGAATCTGTTTTATTACAGGACCACATTTCAATCCTAATGGTAAGGAGCACGGTGCCCCTGAGGATGAGGCTCGACATGCTGGTGATTTAGGAAATGTCACTGTTGGTGATGATGGTATGGCTCTGTTCTTTTAGTTATCTTCATTTCCAGGCCACTTGATTTTATTTTTTTGTGACTGTTTATCTTTGAAATGTGCTTGTTTGATTTTTATTTTAAAATGGTTTCCTCTGGTTGTGTAACTCAGGAACCGCAAGCTTCACTATTACTGACAATCAGGTATGTTATTCATCTCTTGAATTATGTTATTAATTTCTAATGAATTATTCTAAATTGACAACAAGACCTGAGAGTTTCAACTTTTAATCAATTGCTAAATGTTAACAGATCCCTCTCACTGGACCAAACTCAATCATAGGAAGGGCTGTTGTTGTTCATGCCGATCCTGATGATCTTGGGAAAGGTACTCAAACATATCTTAGTCATCAATCGTCCCATTTATTGTTGAGGGATCTTAACATAATCTTTTGGAAGCACTTTTTGTGATTGGTTAGCATTTTAAAAAGTCTATTTAATTGCCCTGTAAAGTGATAGTCACAAATTCAAGAGTGTTTTCAAAATAGTGTTGCTAGCATCAGCCTAGCTCTAGCGTAATATGACACAACTGTTTTTCACTTTCATCACATGTTACGGCTTCTTATTTTATGATAATATTTTGCATAACATTCGGTACTGCTGTATAGGTGGTCACGAGCTTAGCAAGACTACTGGAAATGCTGGTGGCAGAGTAGCTTGTGGTAAGCACACACATTCGATAGTAAATTCTGTTTTTTTAAGCATTCCCTGTGCATTATAAAAAACAACGGTCGTGATGCAAAAAATTAAGGTTCAAATGATCTTTAGAGGAATATCAACAACTATACAATGAAAAGTTTTGACATTCATGGAGAACCTTGAATTTGTTACTGAGAACCTTTATTTTGTTACTGTCTCGTAGGTTTCAACAATTTATCCAAATTTGAGATTCAGTTTTCATCCCTTCATTTTCTAATTGTTATTTTGACTGTATGAGTCTTATCTGTTCCCCATTTGTTGTAGGTATTATTGGCTTGCAAGGATGAACTTCCGGGATACATGAAGTTAGAAATGTGCGTGATGATATGTCGAAGCTTTAGAAGAATAAATTGCACTGTTCTCATCTCTTGCATGTGCATGTTCTGAAATGTACTGTTAAATTATGTGTTTTTGCTTGTGTCGAAATCTCAATGGCTATATGACTGCACTCGGCACTCAATTATAACTATACCTGAAGATACTGTCATGCTTGTTTTCTGTTTGTAGTATGATCTTAAGGAAATGCGAGCTTTTAATAACGACTTCATATTATATCATCTTCAGTAAACAAGGGCTAGTATAACACTGATCAAAACCCGTCATCAATGCCGTCCGTAACCTTGGCTTAAAAAATCTAATTGTAACTGAAAATTTGCAATATTTTTGCCATGTCATTCATGGTAACCATCTTAGGTAGAGGTGCACAGTTATTATATTGGCTACCAGTCGTGCTCTTTGCAATTTATTTCTGGAAGCAATATGACTGAATTAAATTTTGACTGTCCTTTGTCTTCATGGTTGCTTATGGTTAGAGGAGTGTGTGTGGCTCTTAACCTTTTCAACTTATTCTCGAATACAAAGTAAAACGTAGTAAAAAATACAACTATGTAAAAAATACAACTACTATGTAAAACGTAGTCAGTAGACTATGTAAAACAATTTCTAGAATTTATATTTTTCTTGCAGACCGCATGTTGAGTTTGAGTTTCATATTCTCTTGTAACCTAAGTAACATTCACTCTTACAATAAGAAAGTTCAAGAATTCGATATTTTCTTCCATTTTTTCGCGCTCATTTCTCACCTCTTCCTTTTTTTTCTCTTCTAATTGTATTCCCGTGCACTACTCTGGATGTCTCTTAAAATGCCAAAATTTCAAATATAGCCTGCGGTAAAATACAGCCACCTTCTCACTACAAATAGAGCTAGACCTAACTAACTGTGATTTTTATACTACTGTACTGTATATTCCTGTTTGGTTTTAAAAAAGTTTTCATTTTCCAATACATATTACATCTTTCTCGGTTTTGTTCTCAATCCCATTGCGATTGGTAGTTACTTTCACTTTCAGTTGGGGAGGTAGGAACAACAGGAACAAAACCCCTGCCGCCAAAAACTGGACGCATAATTGCATCATCAAACTTACGCCATAATCGATGAACAGTGTGTGTTGGAGTTGTGAGTAAGTCACGAATGCTGCTTGGACCATGAGAATCATTGCCATCAGTATCATTATCATTATCAACTTCTTCTGAATCTTGGCTGCCTCCAAGGAATGGCACAGTGATTGATTTTGGTGAAGATTCTTCAAGATTCGCCAAGCTCCTTTTCCGTTTTGGTGGGTGACCATGAGGTATCAAAAACCTTATTAGTGGCTTAGTCATCATTCCAAACACCTGAGAAATGGTAATTAACTTGTGTTAGCACCTGCACCACCTCCAGTCCAAAGGTTTAGTTTTTCAATCATATAAACGAGTTATTTCAATCACTCTCAAATACAGTTAATAAAAAAAAAAACAATTTTAAGTCTCATAAGTGCAACACTGATGATAAAAAATGCAAAAATATTTGATGTGCTGGGGGCGCACGTTTGACACGCAACACCTCTCTAGTCTCTTCTTCATAAAAACTACAACTTTAGCAATAACTCTAGTGTCCAAAGATCTTTATTAATCCCAATTTAATTGACAATAAGGTCATTTATAATTTAATATCTCCCATGGTTTACCAAACAGTAGTGCAGAAAGCGATAACTAGATAAGCTCAATATGAAAAAGAAAAATGAACAGTGACATAAGATTAGGGAAACAAGAAAGAAACAGGTCTCTTACCATTGTACTGACAAGCACAACAGTGATGGTACTGGTGATCATGATAGCATTGAATTGTAGTTGAGTATGCCCAGACATTGTGAACTGCATACCACAAGAGTGTTAGTTTCTAAAACATGAACTTTGAGACTCAGTCTAATGTTCAAATTTGTGGACACCAAGTGATGCGGTGGTGCCACTATCTGACCTGTTTGGATTGACTTATTTGAGTTTATTACTGCCATAAGTACTTTTAAGCATGTTTGCTAGAGCTTATGAAAACAGCTTATGTCACGTCCATAAGTTGTTTTCAGCTTATTTTCATAAGCTTCAAGAATAAAAAGGGCAACCTGGTGCACTAAAGCTCCCGCATACGCAGGGTCCGGGAAGGGGTTTCACCATTTGGTGTATTGTACGCAGCCTTACCTTGTTTTTTACACAAGAGGCTGTTTCCAGGACTTGAACCCGTGACCTTCCAGTCACATGACAACAACTTTACCAGTTGCGCCAAAGTTACCCCTCTCATAAGCTTCAAGAATAGCTTATGAAAATAGCTTATAACTTACATGAAAACATTTTGACTTATTTAATCTTTAGTTATAAAAATAGCTTATACATAAGGACTTTTATGGTAAGTTTTAATGCTTTAAGCGCTCAATTAAATTATTTATCTAAAAGATTTGCAATGTAACAGATGATAAGTCAGCTCTTGATGGGAAGTTGCTCCCACCTCATTATAGGCAAGTGCCATTGAAACAGCACCTCTCATAAGACCAGCCCACCAGATGATCACCTAAAATCAGAAAGAATAAAGAATTTGTACCAATGATTACTTACAGCTCAAGAAATCCTCAAAAAGAATACCTGTTGACAGAAATCCAAGCATACCTGTTGCCTGAAGCTTATTTTCTCATTTTGTGACTTTTTAGTCAAGTTGGATAAAAAGGATAAGGGGAAAACAAATGCTGCTCTTCCAATGAGTACTAGAGCTAATAATACTGAACTCACAATAACAGATGTTCCAGGTCTGCAAAGATTAGTAGGCACAAGATTCATCAATCTTTCATTAATATTAAGAAGTCTTAAAGAGAACACATGGCATACCTATCACTAACAAATCTCCATTTTTCAATGTCCAATGCATCCATACCAACATAAAGGAATAGAAATGTCTCGGCAACAAATGACAAGGTTGCAAAAGCATGTCTGTAAAAGTAAGACAAAAAGTAGTTAAATATATAATTATATATCGATCTGGACAGTGTTACTACCCCAAATAGATACATATATAGCTTTAAGAGTTTAGAAGATGTACTTAGTAGTGATTCTTGAGCTCTCAGTCACATTATGCCATGTATAATGAGACATTACAATCCCACAAAAGAATACAGTAAGAATGCCACTCAGATACCATAACTGCACAACATGTAGATATATTATGTAAGACACGAGATTAGATGGAGTATGCAAAACTCAAGCTACTTCTTTAGAACGTACTTCAGCCAGAATGTAGGTAAGGTATGCCATTAGCATCATGAGAGCAACCTCACGATCAGTTGAGTGCCTACATTGAGTGGCAAATTTGTTTAATATCCCAAAAATTGTTCTAAATTCTAAATAGCATTACTAACTGAGTTTCATTATAATTGATTTTACTTAGAAGAAACTGAATATATATAAAATATAAAACAATAGGATGCTATCATAAATATTAGAACGCCTGCTGAATGAAAATGGAAATGGCAAAAACAGTTCTGGAATTCCAATATGATACCTTCCAATATAGAGCTTTTTGATAATGTAAGCACTAAGTAGACCACCCTGCAAGGCAATGAAGACACATCACACCAGAGCCACATGCACATTCGTACTTGAGAGAATCAAAGAGAGCAAGACAGTTACCAAAACTCCAAGCATGGTACTTGCTATAAACAGATACAAGAAGTTGCCAAAAAATTGCAAAGCAATTCCATGGTCAAGTTGCTCAAGATCAAAACTTTTGATTGCATTGAAAAGCACTACTGAAGTAGCATCATTCACAACACCTTCACCAAATACAAGACTGTATAGTAAAGGTGTCTCATCCTGGTTTAGCACCTGCACAATCATCATTTAAAACTTCAGTATACTTAGCATTGACATCTTATAGTTGCTTTGGAACATAGAGAGAGTAAAGATTATTGTTACAAACCTGCAATGTGCACACAGAATCTGTTGCAGCAAATATTGCACCAATTGCTGAAATTTTATTTACGAAGTGAGTTACAATCAGAATTTGACAGTTGACAAATATATCGATGATATTGAATAATGTACTTCAGTAATTACCTACAGCCTCCCCTAGATCAAGCGTACCAATACCCATTCTCTTAAAAATTTGTGATACACCTGAAACAATGCTTCAAAATATTAAGTCAGATCAGAATTAGAAAATTACCCATAAGGATAAGGGATAGTTTGCTTAAAGTAACCATCTGAGTTTTCTCTATGTAGATTTTTCCATAACAAAATCATAAAGGTTAGAATCCATATATAGAGGAAAGACATACCAAAAGTTATGATGCTACAACTTATTAATGTACCAACAGCACCAAACGACATGATGGTTATGAAGTTAACAAAAAACCGCTTCTTTTTAACCTGAAACCTGAAATAAATTACATTTATGTATAAGCTATTTCTATAATGAAACCGAGAACATGGTTAAACTATTTCCACAACCTACCATATAATCTTTATATTGAAATAAACTAAAAACAAATTCAGAACACACCATAAACCATTTTCAAAAGATTTAACAAAGACTTTCAAGTGTTCCTCAATCAAACAAACATAAATAGAGCATGGTACAAAAAAATTACCCGGCATTAAAGATGATCGGAGGTAGAAGATATATAAAAAAAAGATCTTCACTAAAAACTAGTAGATGCGAGCTTTTACCACCACTTATCCACAAAATAACCACACCAGTGCATAGACCCTGATCAAAGCAAATCCAGATGAAATTTAGTCACCACCATACCACTCATTTTTTGACACTTCACACCAATGTTTTAAAAACCGAACGCACCAGACGATTCAACCGGTTGAACCGTGAATTGTCACCGTTTATGATTCGGTTATTTTAGTGGCTCAACTATATTTTCGCCTATGAAACATGAACCCTGACACAAACATCTGACACGCCGACGCTGCTAATTTTAAAAGTATAGGACACCCGCAACGGTACATATATATATTTATTTATTTATTAAATTATCTAAAAAAATTAAATGGAGCAAATATATATCTAAAAATCTAAGTTGAGCATTTAGGATCACCACAAAAAAGTTCTTATACAAAATGTTTACACTTTTTCACCTCATTCATCCATATACTATATCAAAAAGATAAAAATGATGTTATTAAATTTAATATCTTCAAGCCCTTCGTTGATCATCACTACTTGGACACATCTTTAACCCTCATAGAAGTGCGTGTCTAATGAGTGTTAAAGTGTGTTGAACTATGATTATGAGGTCTCGCTAGTTTAATGTCTCGTTTGATTTTTAATTCAATGGTTTACAGAATAGAAATGAATGGCAAAATAAGTAAGACTTACTAGCAAAAGTGCAGTGATAGACTCATTCACCCATCGATTCTCTTCAAGAAGATGACCAATTACAATACAAGCACATAGCAATGCCACAAATAGGTTCATAGAGATTACGGATGCATAATCCGAAGTGGTTAACATTTGAAGTAATTCAACACCCATTTTTCTCAACCCTCAATGATTAATTTGTGCAATCAAATTCACATTTTATTATAAAGTTCAGCTTCACTTAATCCATGCATCTCTTCTCGTACTTTTAGGATCTTAATCTTAATCAACAAAACAGCATCTGCAAAACAAAACAAAAAAAAGCGGGTAAGATTTCTAAATGAACCCAAATTATAGAAGAAAAAAAAGTACACATGTTTGTGTTTAGTCAGAATCATAGAAACAAAAATAAATAAATGAAGAAAATGCAAAAGAAGATTAATGAAAGTAGAAGGTGAATGGACGTGTGAGAGGAAATGTAGAAACGTAAACAAAACGCTCACAGAAACGTTAATGGAAACATAGGAAGGAAACCTGTGTCTGCGATTTGGAACAGTTTTTATGAGCTTGTGCAATGCAATGATTGAGGAAAAGAAAAAGGAAGAGAAGTTTTGTTTGAATAATAATAATAATGATTATTACAACAGAGAAGAGGAAGAGGAAGAGGAAGGGAAAAAAAATCGGAGAAAAATGGAAGACAAAGGATTGAAAATAAATAACAACCGTGTAACGCGGGAATCACACACTCTTTTCTCTCCTAGAAAGAGCCTCGCTAATCTATTATCATCTCAGCTTAAGCTCAATCATTACACTCTACTGTAGCCGTTGGATTCTGCTACTAGATTGGAGTAAGGGTTCACCACTTTACATGACGATATTTCATCCCAGCAATTAGGGGGTCATTTAAAAATTGGTCTATTTAATCGTTAATCCTGACAAATTACTCTTTCAAAGTTTAATCATTTAAAATTTCGTCCCTACACACAAAAACACAAAAATAGTTCTATCTCCACCACCACCAACCTCCCTCTAACCTCCTTCCTCTTCCAATCTAGATTAAAAAAAAAGTGTTTCCAACCGTGATTTTTCGCCGCTATTTCGATAAATTGAACACTAATTCAAACAAAGACTCGGTCTAATGTGGATTCGCTGCTTGGATCTGAAACGGTGCATGAAAAATAGGAAGGAAAAGAGAGTAAGTTTTGTGTTGTGAAATCCCTAAATCCCATGTGTTTCTTGGAAAAGATAATTGTGTTATGTCTTGTTTATGTCTTGATTTTTTTGTGTTGTTGATTTAGGAAAAGATAATTTTGATATTTTGGACTGTGGTTCGTAGTCTTCACAACCATGTATTACTAACATGCCATAATCTGGATGTTGTGTTCTTGTAAAAGAAATTCATTTTCTCCGAGAAAACCGCAGTTAATTGAAGATGGACAGTTGCAGGGTGCTAGTAGCAGTTGAGTAATGAAGCATGAAAACAAGAGGAGGTGTTGTGAGAACATGTTAAATAATTTGTGTGGTCCCGTAATCTATAATGAGTAATGAATAATGTTTCAATTGATATGGAATATTTGTGTTGAAGTTGGAAGAAATGAAAGGAAAGAATACGGGGGAGAAGAGAAGAGGAGAGAAAAATAAGAGAAAATGTATAAGGGGCAAATTCGTCATTTCAATGCCTCTGATGGAAGGATGGTATTGTTGAGTCCAGGTGCCACGTCATCTAATCAGATGACATGACAGTCATTAAGTGGGTTAAAGCATGATTATCGGTCATATTTTGTGGTATCTTAACTGACAACAAGGACATTGTGTCAGAAAAGTATTGATATTTGCCTTTGTAAAACAATTTTAAAATGGCTACCGTAGCAATGTATTACCACCGTGTCTTAAGCTTGTGTTGGAATAAAATAATATATAAACTGACAAGAACACATACTTTTTGGATTGTGATTGGTTGTGAAATTAATGGGACCCATTTTAAAATTTTAGATGAATAGTATGGATATTTAGAAAATGTAGTTGAGTTGTTTAAATAATTGAAAAATGTGAAGAAATATAATATATCAAGTGGGGTTCATTTATACCACCAAATTGAATGGTATGGATGTGGGTGCTCTAAGGGACGAAATTTTAAATGATTAAACTTTGCAAGAGTAATTTGTGAGGATTAACGATTATAGAGACCAATTTTTAAATGACCCATAATTGCAGGGACGAAACACATATTAAAGCCATGATATAAAACATTTTACACTGTAGTTGCAAAATCATCCAGCTCTTAATGAATTACTTTCTTCGATCACTATCATAAATAAATATTTACTTTTTTTAGATTTATTGAATAACAAATGCATTTGAACTATATTATAAATTAAATACATCAATTACACACATTGCTAGTAATTGTTAATAATATTATGTTGTTGGTGATAATGGAACAACCAACCTCTTTATGACTTTACTATTTAAATCCCTCAGCCAATCACCAAATCAATCTATTATTAAAGTGAAACCATTTTCAAACTCTAAAACTATTTTGTTTTGATAAAAAAAATGATAAATTTTTATCCTCAATTTTTTAACGATGTTGTCCAATAAAAAGGATAGACACATAATCTATACCTCTTCTACGATGCCCCAATTTTATTTGAATACGAACAATCAAAAGTATACCGATAATTTTTTAGTGAAATAATTTTTGCTTGGTGTTACTTGTAAGATTGTGTTCCCTTACATATGTTTTCCACAAAAAATAATCGTATTCAAGACATGTCAGACACTAACATATATGTACCTCTTTTAACCGAGATTTAACATTGGATCATCATATTGTGGGAGTTTAGCCACTTCCACTAAACTCAACCACAATTGGTTGTTCCTCATAAACATCTTATCTTAATATTTGAGGTAGTTTAAAATCTTATTCTTTCAGCATCCCTAACTTACCAATCGAGTTGTCTATTTATAACAAACTATATTAAAAAACAAAATCGTAACAAACAAATTGTTGACAATTTTCGTTTGTGAAATTCGCTAAATAGTAAAATGTCTTTTAAAATAGCTATTTAATGTCAAAATGCAAACAAATTGATCCATCTTACACTGTGTGGCATCCACATTGAATGTCATGTAAGTCGCTAATATATGCCACCTTATTTTATATGACAAAAATTAACGGAAGTATTATTTTCATCGACACATCTCAATTTTAGAGACTTTTTGCTATTTCACAGATTTTAAGGACGAAAATGATCCATCATTACAATATTTGGGACTAAAGTGATAATTTACTAGTATGATTTTGACTTGAGTAGTAAGCATGATGTGAATTGTGATCATCCATCATTTTCCAATATTGTTTTTTTTAAGGAGATTGATTCACAACTTAAAAACTCACATTTGAGACAAACAATCATCAGCCTTTTTGGTTATTGTTTTGGAATTGTATACAAAAATTTCATCGATGAAATATTTCACCAATAATACGTGGTGAGGGCGATGGACTTTTGAAGTTAGAGTGCCAATATGTTTCCTCAAGTTTTTTCTTATCTTTTCTTACAAATATATTTCCTCAAGTTCATTTGCACAAACTAAAATTTGAAAATAAAAGTCGCGAGAAAATATGAACCAATAACACCCAACAAAGTAGCTGAGAGAACCCTTAATAAAAGGGTTAATTAAAAACAAAAATGTGAATATTTATAAGGACTAAAAACTTAATTAACCCTTAATAAAAATACTTGAGGGAGGAAGGAACTGATCCCAAATTACTTATTCCTCTGAAATAAAGTAATTTAGAGAAGACTAAATAGAAGTAAAACAGTGATAATTTAGAGATGAAATTCAAGGTTTACTCTAGTTATATATACTAGTACTTCACAAGGGAGTATGCAAGGTCATAATCATAACCCAACTTTACTCAAAAAAATGAATTGAAATTTAAATTACAAAGGTCAGAATAATTGCCAATTGTGGTTCAACTACGCTGAATGGAGCTTATACACTAACACAAAAAATAAATATCTGCATACTGTGTAACAGAGTTCTCATGTTGCTAAGAGGAAGGACATGCAAATATTTGTACTCCCATCTGATTTCTCATTTGTAAAGGTTCCAGGGGTAAAAGACGTTTTAACACCATGTTGGTAAATAATAAAAAGTTAAATCTTCTCAATATTAAGCTCACTCCTGTACACAAAACCTTTAATGAGCTCAAAATAAAATCAGATCATGGCTGCCAAACCGACAACATCGCCATCATGAACATTGGACTCAGGAGCACTGGCTGAGCTGCGTGGCCTCACTGCATGGCAGAAGCAAAAAAGGTTAAAATTTTCAAAATATTACTCTAGAAAAATAGATAAATAGATTATCCTAATAACAGCTGAGACGCATAGCAGTATAGGGAAACTACCACACTCATGGGAACACTCAAACCTTAATATGTTATCGCACAATTTGAGAACTACAATGTAAACACTGCGACGATTCATTGATAACTCATGCTAAACCACACATTCCAGAAGTTGGAGAAGTAAAATACAGAGAGAAAGAAAAGCATTAAAAGTCATTGCTTACTTGAAACATTTGTAATGATGTTTACACTTTTCTGCGCTGCAAGTGCTTTTAATTTGTTCCCAGTTGCCAACAGAAGCAAGCTTTTCATGTGCTGCTTTTGTTCCTTTGGACTTGAAGTTTTAGATAAAGATTCCTCAAAGGCATGTAAGTCGCGAGGAGTAACAAATGGGAGAGATTGCAAAATCTACAAAAAGAGTGAACACATTATTAATATGAACACAAAACCTATACTACTCAATGTCCAAGGGATTTTTTAAAGGGTATTCCAAAAGTTAAATGAACTAAGAAAAAAACTATCAAAATCATGGAAAACAACTAACCTGCCGGGGGGCTGGGTGTCTATCACAAAGATTTACAAATATCTCTCGGCAAATAGCAACTAGATCAGAACTGATTATTGCATTTGATTCAAGGGATAAACCTTGAATAACGGATGTAAAAAGATCTCTAGAAACATATTCTACGAGTTCAGTATGGTTTGTTACTATCGAAATAACTACCATCGTAGAGCAAAAAGAAGAAATCTTTGTCACAGCTTCACCATCCGTCCATGTAAAAACTTCTAAACACATTCTTAATGTTGGAAGGGCAAGACTTTCATGCTTTAGAAGGAAACTGTAACGTTTAAAGACATAATGAGAAGAAGAAAAAAGTTTAGTTAAACAATAGGAAAGAACCACTAAAGATGAAGCATATTCCATAACAAGTAGAAAACATACCCAACCAAAGAGCATGATGCAACTGCATCCAAGCTTTTCACAGAAGACATGTCGAAACGAATAATATGCCCAGACTGTTCCAAAGAAGGGAATCCAGTATTCAGGGGAGGAGACACAATCACAGAGAGGAGTGAGCACATCTCACGCGTGAGATCCCTCAAAATTTTTTCCTCCATCACTTCTACTTTCAGGTCTGATCCAATAAGAATTCCATGAATATCAGGAACCTTTGCTCTACCATCTTGCAGAAGACTAGACCATGAACAGCTAAGAGCTTGCTGAACATGAACAAATAGTGGGTGCAGAAGCTTTTCCAGCCAAATTTCCCTCATATCCACAGGACAGTGTTTAACCAAAGGAATCAAAATGGAATGAACAAGCAGCCTCAAATGCCTGAACTCCATTGACTGTATATTCTCCATCAGGGCAACAGCAACAGAGTGTACATCCAAATTTTTGAAAAATGAGTCCCCAACGGTAGTTGACAAGCCCAATACATTATATCTATTAATATAGACCAAGCATTTAGTAAAGTACGGAGACATAAATAAAGAACAATGAAGATGTCATACAGGCAGATTCATATATTAACCAGGAACTTAAATATTTGGTGAAAAACAAAATTGCCAGTGAAGAGCGATCCGATTTGGAACAGATAATAAGTAATAGATAAAAAATAAAAATTGAATATGCACGCTTACCCACTGTCTCTGATGCCTTTAAACCAATTTCGTATATCAGATTCATTTGGTTCACCGTATCCTTCCTTAGGGTTCTTTGGCAATTTAGGGTTCTCTTCTCCAAGAAGACTGAACCTCTCAAAATCACTCATTGCCATTGCAGCTTTGATCTCTCCAGGTAAAGTTTGACTTATAGACGGAGACCAAAGAGAATGTAAGCCACGAAGTAGCTGGAAAGTAAAAAATACACACTATTAATATTATTAAAAATAAAAGACAAAACCATTCATGTGTCTTCACCGCCTAACAGTTTAAACTTTTGAAATGGTTGATGACGTTTTTACAAAAGCCTCTGATCAAGTGATCTTGAATTCAATCCAAGCCATCCCCATTTTATTCTAATAAAAAGTTCAATTTCAACATATTGTAGGTAGGAATGTTCACTATCCACTCTTCAACCCCAAATGGCACTTGAGCGAAGGGACATGTTAGATATATAATATTAAAAGTTCATGCCTTTACCAAATAACTTAAGCATCTTGGATAGTTGGTTCATGAAAAGTTCAAGATTTAAAGAACAACATTGAAAACATAGCAACCATTTTGATTTAAAATACTAGAGGAAACACATGGCCAGACTCTTCAAGGAAGTATGCATACTTTCAAGAGAGGAGTTAGCATCCATAGCACATGAGGGGCCATTGGATTTAAAGGAGTTGAATCTGATGCTGAGCTATTTTCTAAATTCCCGTGAGCTTTCTTCAACCCACTCCTCTTAAGCGCTCTCTCAAATAATGCAACTGTGTGAAAAATTGACCACATAACTGGCGCTTCTGAGCACAACTGAACCAAACCATGTGGATTAGACAAATATTTATCCTGCCACTCCAATTGTATCCACTGTTGGCTCAAGGGTTCTAGCAGCCACTTTAAAACTTCTTGCTGCTGTTGAATCCTGTGGCAAATTAAGAAATAACAAGTGAGATAAGGTTAAATAAATCTTAACAGAGTATAAAACAAAAAAAATTATCAACAAAATTATCTATTCTGTTTGATCATTACCCAGCAGAAGAAGCCATAACAAGAAAAGCTTCGCCTATAAGATTATGCTCTCCCTGAAGTAAACGACCCTCCCTTTGCAAACAGGAAATGGTATCAGCAATGCCCTGCATACAAAGTTGTAAAGGTAAATATACTAAATCTCCTCCCGAATTACACTCTAAGCAAAGGGGCATTTTCAACTCGTACTCAAGTGTCCAAAAAAATGAAAGACAAACTAGTGAGAACAAAGCTACACTAATTACAAAATATAACGCTTTAAGGTTCCCTGAGTTATTTATATAATCATTCAATAGTGCCATTTTCACATGATAAAAGTAGCAGATAGAAAACTACATTGTGTCTTTCAAAGATTTAAGTTTCACCAGCCCAATTCCAGTCCCTCTTCAATTCTTTCGATTAAAAGTCAACTTCAATAAGTGTGTGGTTTATAACTCGTCAATTGAAATAGCATCACACACTAATATATTGACGTGTTTTAGAGGAGACTAAAGTGATGAAAAACAAGTTGGAAATTAACAAAAGACAAGTATGAAAGAAAATAGACGGTTGCTCTTGAGGCCACCTGAGTTGCTCAACCTATTGGAACATATCTTTCGATAAGGTTTTTTGGCTCACAAAACCTATCGGATTTCACTATATTTTGAGCAATGCAGGGGGCCCGTAGAGTAATATTCATGAAAATACAGTGCCAAATACCGATTTCAAGAACAATTTTACAAGGTCAGCTGACAAGTCAAATGAAAAATTCAATCATCAAATATTTGTATTATACCATAGCAGGAAACATATTTGTATTATACTACACCGGTGTGTTGACAGTTGACACATGAATATAACAATAGATATCAAAGTAGCCCCAGTTAATTCAGCATGATCCCTGTAGTTGCTGATATTTATTATGTTATGACTCAACTGGCTTAAATTATATTTTTAATTCATAACTAGATCAAGGTTAGTTATATAGCTTAACACGTGTGAAGATCTGTGAACATAACCAGTTAATTGCAATCGTTTAACGATGGATGTTTTAACAAATGCACCTTCATATGAGGCAAGATGCTTTTATCAGCAGCTTTTGCTATCCGAATAAATGATGTACAGATCTGCAACCTTGCATGTCGAGCACTTGATGTCGACGGATCCTACAAAGAGAATATATAACTTTTACTTGTCAGAAAATTTATATATAGTTGAAAGTAAGAATGAAAAAGGGCTGTTGAGGGAACCTTAATTTCAAAGGGAAGAGATGTTAGAAGTTCAAATAGTTTATTGATAACACTGCCAGCTGCATCTGGGAAATACTTCAAAAAGAGACCCATTCCTTCCAAATAGCGAACAAGTACTTCTACAAGTGCAGGCTCCTTCCATTTCAAGGAAATAAATTGTTGGAGTAAACCTTTAAGACACAATAACCAGAATTATTACAAAGGTCCAACCAGACAAACTCAAAAACAGCAAAATATGGAAAATAAACTAAAACAACCTTCAAATGTTCTACATAAAGCAAACTGAACTTCAGCATTCGCCTCGGCAATATCATTGGATCTGTCAAAAACAGCATTTACAACATTCTCTAAAGCCAACTGCATGCTTTCCACCAAAGCTAAGTCCTACAATGAGAAAAGCAGAACAAACAACAGTCAACACATAGGCATGAAATGGTGGCGATAAGCTGATTATCGAGACTAAATTCAAATTGAAAAATTAAATAGAAGGCATTTAAACCTGAGTTGCCGCCGGTGAAACCAGGAAATTCTTGATTACTATATCAACTTTTTCAGAAACTTTAGCTGCAGCTATCAGGGGTTTGTGTGAAGCAACAAATCTAATCAGCTCCAACTGTTTTTAGAAACCACTCATCAGTAAAAAATATTTCAAAACGGTTAAACCAAATTTAAAATAAAATAGAAATAAGTTGGTTTTAGGGTATAGTTTTACTCTGTATTTTCACGTGTTGTATTTTTCTTTCTATTAGATTGTCGGTATTTCATAGCTTTGAACAGCTGTAACTAAAATATAGTTACAGAAGGCTCCTCTCCTCTTAGAGTAGGGAGAGTCTTTGCATTTTACCTCTCATTTTACACATTGACATGCAAATGGTGAATTACACAAACACTCCCTCTTATATAACATCAATCAATGGAATATTGCAAGCAATAAGCCACTTTCCGAATACTATCTCAGATTATGAATAAATTCATTAAAGTAGAAACTTCCTTAAAAGATGTTCGATAACAGAAATTATTCCTGCAAGTATGGAAAAATAATTTGTATGATAGACAATAATATGTTAATTTTTATATGCCTATGAGACATACCAGCCTAGAACGATACTGGCTGAATTTACTCTTGTCCTCAAAATCGTCACTCCACAACTCCAATGCCCCTAAAGAAAGTGCAGTTCCAGGCAGAATTTTCTCTCTTTTAAGCATGCGAGGGAAAGATGTATCCAACATTGCACCACAAAAATCATCATTCACAATGCTTAGAGTCTTCTTCTTTGCATTCTCAGAACCTGAGCCACTAGCAGCTGAACTGTCAGCAGCTGAATGAGTGGAATTTTTTGGCTTTGACAGTAAATCCCTCATAAGCACCTGCAAGTAAACATTTGTTGCAAGAAATGGGAGATATGACAATATGATCCAAAAAAGAAGAACCACCACCAGACGGTACTTTTGTACAACTGCAACATACCAGCCAGAATTGCAGGGATTGAAAATGAATTGCAAACTTGTAATTTTTGAAAAAACCCAGCATCTGGAGAGAAAATAAAATGCAATGGTTAACTGAAATGCAAGATTTATAAGTGTTCTTGTAAAATAGAAGTAAACTGAAACAGCGAAATATTCCATCCATGCATATGATAGCAACATGAATTAAACAAAAGAAAATCAACTTGTCCTTTGGCGAACAAGTTATGCGATTTTTTTTGCAAGATCTGTTGTGAAACGAAGATATTTTGTCATCTGCAAGTATCTCTTCTGTGGAGTTTAATCAGCACAAAGCCAAAAGAATAATGAATGATATTGAGGTTAAAAAATATCTATAACAAAATTGCCAAAGAGAAACCAAAACCACAATTAATATACTTCATCTTGAGCCAAACTTCCCTAACCTAAGCTGCACAATATTACAAACTTACTATTACTATTATTATACTATACATTAATTACCTGTTCTAGGTAGAGTGAAAGTATGGAACTATCTCCAGCAATACTTTGCAAGTTAAAGGAACCCAGTAACACCATACATTCACATACGCATTCAGCAAATTCATATTCACCCTCATCTACAGAGCCAGGAACTGAACCAGATTTGTACAAAAAATCCCTAGATATATTCATCAACAATTGAAAGATTTCCCTCATAACTTGGTCAATTTCAGAAGCAGATGCATCAACAGATCTCTTCCTACAATCACAATTCATATATATCATTCATCAACAAAAAAGAAAAAAAATGCCATCAGAATATATCAACCATTAGAGCTCTATAATGCATACCTCGACGAAACAAGTTTGAAAAACTCAGAAGCATGAAGACGAAAGTCTGGAGCAGATAGTAGGAAACCACAACTGTTGGGAGGCGACAGAGAAATAAGTTGGGAAGAGACAGAGAAATAATGTACTTATGTAGCAAGAATACTGTATTGACCTAGAATAGATAGTAAACAAGGTGAGATACGTACCCATTAATGATACCAGACTTGGAAAGATCAGTCAATGGAGCCCACTCGGCATATGCAATTATTGCATTTAAAGCAGCTGTTACTGCAGCAGCATGCAGTTTGGCAATGTCAGTCTGTTTTCTACCAGCTTCATTTAGTGCAGCTACAAAGTGTCTTTCTAGTAACTGTACCAAGCATCACAACATTAACAATAATGCTTAACAAAGAACTTGTAATGAGGTTTAGGGCTGAGACATACAGTGTACAATAGAGGCAAAATTTCAGGCAATGATTCAGTTAGCCCGCGCAAAAGTATCCTCCGGCGCTCACCTAAAACATCAATATTGCAAGTAAGAAGGACATATAACATTTCACTTAATCCCAGTTCTATTTAAGGTGGGAATGTGCAAACAGTCATGCTAAGTGCATTTCGTGTTTTGTATTTTACTAGTACAACCAAGTTAGTCAAAATTAAGGTTTTATTTAGGACTGGGAAGAGCAGTCAAAATCGTATCATAAGATGTACTGCAAATCCTACAAAATTCAAAAAATGTGTGTGTATCTATGTATATATATAAAATAAATATGGAAAAAAATTAAATCATACAAGCTTTTAATTAAATTCGAAAACAGTGCCTTATAATGAAAACTTATTTTTATTAACTTCACTCATTCCTTTTATTACTTCAACTGACCTAGTCTATTTGTCTGGTCCAAACAAGTTTAAATCTTCTCTCGCTAGCCGAAGGAGAAAACTTAAATGGGCTCAAACCACAGGCCCAAAAAACCCTAATCCCAGTTCTAGTTAAACATAAACAAACCACAGCTAAGGAAAACACAATAAGTGACCACACACGGGTTTCGGCTGTGGAGTCTGAAGTTACGTGTCCAGCGGCAAGATGGGGGGGGGGGGGCGGCTTGCAAGCGGCATCCATGGCAGGCTGTGTACAGCGGATAAACGAACAAAGACAACCAGCGGTAAGTAATTTCAGCGCAGCAGAGATCGACCTTCAGTCACAGGTTTTTCAAATCAGAACCCTTTTTTCGGTAAACAGGTCACAGATTCGACCCAGAATCACAGCTTGCTCAAGATCGACGCTTTTACAGATTTTTCGATCTTGAGCGGCAATTCTACCCAATCCTGACTGGCCACAACATTGCGCAAGATCTGGGAGGTTGGTATTGGGTCTGAACTCTGAAAAAATTGTGAAATCGAGCGATATGATCCAAATCATGATTTTAGGTACTATGAGTACAAATGACTATATTATTAGTATAATATGTAGACAGGGAGGGGTCCTGACAATCACCAAGTTGGCACATCCCATTACATCCAGCAACCTCTTCCTCGCTCTAGTATGCATTTTTGGTCTGCTCTTTTTTCACTTCCGCACACACATTAAGTTTATCAATGTATCAGATGGAAAACATTTCAGAGAGATATGTAATAAATACGCCATACTAATGTGTCCCATGCCCTTGTTTTTTTTTTTTAGAGCGAATGCCCTTGCTTTGTTTACTAATATTGGATGCCCAATATTACCGTTAGAAACACTCATATCTCTCCATTATTTAACACAGTTGGAGCAAGTTTGATTCTTTGACTCAATTTGTATATACGAGCCCCATTTACTAAAACCTATGTGAGAAAGCTCAAGACATTACAAACCTTCTAAGTCCTCATTGTGAACTGTAATGTCCTCAGGAAGCCACCGCAGCATCATTGAAACCAACTCAGCCTGTATGTAATTTCGAATTTTTAAAAAACAGTGCATAGAAATAGAGTAAATCAAGCATGAAAATGAGACAAGAGAGGAAACTTGAAATTTACTTGTATTGGACCCTTGCTAGATAGAGTAACCAAAGATGGATGTATTTCTCGCCATAGATCAAGACCCTCTCGTCTAACAATCTGTGAAAGTACCACCAACCAAATATAGTTTAGGCCAAGCAAAATTTCACATGTAAGAAGCAATGTAAATAAAAATGAAGATCGTTGTGGTGAAAACCTCGGCAACAAGGGCAGCGGTCTGACTTTTAAGAGCCCAGTTTTCAGAAGGATCTGCAATATCATACATTAAATCCATGGAGAGCTTTGCGAAATTCTTGTGCTCTTCGGAGCTTAATTCCTCCCACCTTAACCGCACCAAATGCTGTATACAAATGTATTCTCACATAAGAAACAAAAACAAATAACTAAAAACACATATGCTCAAAAATATCAAGAAAAATCTCCTAGAAAAGGAAGTAGTAACAGCATATCAACATGAACCTGCAGCATCTTAAAAGCATGCAACCGGATTTCAGATGACCAATTCTTTTTCACCAGAAGGAACAACGTGTTGGCTAATGTCCGTATATCACCACTTGCCTTCATCTGTAGAGATTTAAAATGCATAAGTCTTTAGAAGATATTCAAATGTTAACCAATCATCACCGTAAATTAGCAATACTAGTAGACTACAACAACAACAATCGAGCTTTATCCCACTAAATTGGGTCGGCTACATGAATCAAACAACACCAACGCCATAATGTTCTGTCATCATATACTGGTAGACTACTACTACTACTACTACAATAACTAAATGCAGTTAAAATAATATAATATAATATAACAGCAAATACTAAAGGAATATTGTGATTGTGAACAAAGCTGTTGAGTAAACTCAATTAGGTCATCATCATTAATATTAAAAATAAAAAATAAAAACTAGTCTTAAAACTCTCCTTTATTATTATTATTATATTGAACAATCCATGACAGTAACAAAGTTGGTGAATAGAACGATTAAACATGTGTTTAAGTGTGATTAGGGTTTCTTGTGAAAAAGGTTGAAGTAATTTATGAACAGAAAAATGAATTGAATACAAAATTTGATATATGATCAGATGAATTGATAAACACTGAAAATGAACGAGTTAAGGAAAGGGCGTTAGAGAGAAGAGATTACGGAATCGAGAAAAGAGAGAGCTTGTTGACGAGCGTCAGGAGTAGAAGACCAGTTGAGGGCGGTGGCTATGGCTTGAGCCACATTGTGAACATTACTATCCTCCATTGAAGCAAACTTCACTGCAACGATAATCACTTTCCAGAGATAATCGCTTTTCGTCAACACAGAGAGAGAGGGATAATCGCTTTTTTTTTTCAACACAAGTCTCGTTCGTTCGTTCTTTGGGGTTTTTCAGTTTTCACTTTTTCATTTAAAGTCCACACACACACACACCAGCCTGGGTTTTGTTCATCGCCTTTTATAACGGTAGTGAGTGCTTGTGTATTACGCTGTTATGCTATGTTACCCTTCTCCTTTTTATTTTATTTTTATGGATTAATACTTCCATAAATTAATAGTAATTAATCAAAATTAATTATGAGATACATGCATTGTCGAACCAATTAATTTTGGATTAGTCAGGTGGAAACAGAAACATAATGACGGTATAAATGGTGGTAACCATGGTTTAAAGAGAAGTAATGTTATATATAACGATCTCGACTTTTTTATTTGCAAAATCTCACAATGCGTGTTTGAAATCTATTTTGTAAGTTTAAAAGGGAAATTTTATTTTAGGTATGGATTTGGTGGCGGGATTCACGGTTAATAATGTTAAGTAATAAATTATGTTTAGTCGTGATGGCTTCGTGATAACTATCTCATAATATTAGTATTTTTGTTTGAAGAAACAATGATATTATTTCTAAACAAACTGAGATTTTAGTAAAAAAAAAATGAGGTTGAGTAAAACAACAAACAAGCAAAGCAAGATTCTGTTTCTAAAGTTACCACATTTGGAAGCTTCAAGTTAAGAGATCCTAAAGTATTTAAACTTCAAACTAAGTCCAAGGATTGCTTTTTGCTTTTGATACAAAGAACATGCCAGTGGATATGGGGACAAATGGGAAAAAGGACGAGGGTAGGTAATTGTGAGGGATAAATAACTAAAGTTACCATCACGTAATTCCTAATAAGTGCTAAAAATAATCATCACTAAAATGATCGATAGTGAAAATGGAAGCCACGTGTTTCAAATATGCTTTCATATATTTCACAATTTTCTTTGATAAGTGGTATGAATACAAATATTAGGGGATTGCTTTCATATATTGGATATGTTGCACATATACTTAGTATGTTTGAATTCATTATTATATGCTACTAATTATTATGTTATCAAATTAGAAGTTATGTGCTATAATATAGTGATTGCACATTATTATGGTCTTTCAATAACATCAACAAGCATGTAATCTCTTTAATCATCCCTAACTCAATTTTTCCAACACATGTTTAATTTTGTCTTTTTCTCTAAATTACTATACTCTCTCGGCTGGCGATGGTTATGTATGGAGGTTTAAGGTCCTAAAATGCAATGTATGATGGAAATGGAGCTAACTCTATCCAAGTAAAGGAATAAAAAATGAATTTCAAAAGAGTAAATAACTTCTATTTGTAAGTTTTATCATAGCTCCTTTGTCTTCCAAAACCCCTTGGTTTCGAAAATTCTTCCAATCATTCCAATGCCCTGCACAAAATATTTCAACCAATTTCTCCAAAAATGTAGCCGGTGGAAATGAGAAAAGAGATTCAACATGTAATGAATGATTAAGATGAGGGTTTTTCTATCATTTGCAAATTTGCACATGTTAAGAAGTTTAAAATAGAAATTTTGTATTGAAACTTGTACATTTAATATTAAATATAAAACTTTTGAATAAATAATTGTTATTTTCCAAGAAAAAGTTACTACTATTAGTTGTTTTAACATGTGCAATATTGCACATGTTAGACAAACCCAAAAGATGAAATGAAGAAATTAGTTATGTTAGAATAGTTATAGTTATTACTT
>Ga0315914_1001793_pt1 | contig 32705 bp, 16 predicted proteins | sample MpolenodulesMG_FD_203920 | JGI IMG/M metagenome (GOLD analysis project Ga0315914, IMG submission 203920) | Medicago polymorpha root nodule microbial communities from Los Angeles, California, United States - elongated nodules | ecosystem: Host-associated > Plants > Roots > Nodule | place: USA...
TTTATTTTGACATCAAATCACATCTGTTGATTTCAAAAGTTAATTCTAGAGATGAGTTGAGAATATTTTAACTAATGACAATTGTGAATATACTAATGTTACTACGAATGTCGTGTACAGAGAAGTCTTTCGTAATGTATCATAATTACTGTTTAAAGTAAGGTTATGGAACTAATTAATGTTACCACGAGTGCCATTTGTAATACATTATCATCACATTACCTATTTTTTTGGCGTAAACCGGGTATCCTCCACGCGTGCAATTGCAGAGACCTAACCTCTCGAGCATTGTGGGACTCAAATGAGCGGCAAGCTCTTCCTAAGAGTTCTCATCACATCACCTATAGCAATACGTTTATGTATTGCGTTATAGTTTATTTGTGATTGTTTTAGTCGGTAGGACCCGTGCATCGCACGGGTCGGTGGTCTAGTAGTACAAAATTACATCCTAGGTTAGAATTTATATTAAAACTTAAAAGATGATAACTATTTCCACTTATAAACATGTGATCATATCATATCTCATTTAATGTAAAAAAAGTGTTGTAGAAAAAAAGACTTATTTCAAAGTTTTGAATCATGTACAAGCGTCATTTTAAATATATAAACTATTTCCAAGTCTTGCAGGTTGGATAATAGACTAATTGGTCAAATATAAATTACTATTAAAATTACATTTTTTTTACAACATTCACCCTTAAACTAGTAAATGAATATTTATTATTTCTAGCTTGCAAGTAAGTTGACTCGATCTTTTGCTTCATAAGCTTTTCACTGACACATCTTCCGGGTGATGCCGAAAAGAAATGTATGTTGTAGTTATCAATACATTTATTCAACTTCTCTTTGATGGAATGAATGTCAATCTCAATGTGTTTAAATCTTCTAGCACATCTTCACACTTTATCTTTAAATTAAATCTTCTAGAACTTGTTTCATCCATAATAGTTCACAAATTTCTTATGTCATAGCTCGGAATTATGCTTTAGCGCTTGATCGAGAAACTACGTTTTTCTTTTTACTCCTTCAAGTAACTAGGTTTCAACACAAATAGGTACCATGACTTAAATAGATCTTCTATCACTCATTGTACCTACATAATCAACATCAGTGTAAGCCTTCATAATTTGACTTCCACCTCTTTTAAATATGATTCATCTCCCTAGGGTGGCTTTGCGATGTTTTAGAACATGTTCTAATTGCATACGCTAAATTTGTTGTAATGTGTGCAAAGTAAACCTACTCTTCCACTAATATCTGATACTGAACCTTCTCAACTTTGACACTTTCCTCCTCAAGCATATCCTGCAATTTTTCTCAATGGCAAGACTTGCAGGTTTGCGTCCAAGTTTTATTATTTCATGCAAAAGATCAAACACATACTATCTCTAAGATATATGAATGCCTTTCTTTGAGTAGGTTGCCTCAATTCACAAGAAATACTTGAGTTACCCAAGGTCTTTCATCTCAAACTCTATTCTTTAAGCAGTTGTCTTTTAGTCAAATCATCTCATGTAACAATAATATCATAAACATAAACAAGAAGTACAATCAATTCTCCTCCTTGTGAATCAAAAACAAAGTATGATCTCTTTGGTTTTGATTATAGCCAAAGCACATCATTGCCTTTGTGAATCTTCCAAACCATGAATTAGGGGATTTCTCTAGTCCATATAAGGTCATATTCAATCGACACACCTTGTTGGCTCCATTTGCAGGACCAAAGTCGGGTAGAATATCCATATATACCTCCTTATCTAAGTATACATGCAAGACCACATTTTTAATATCACATTGTTGCAATTCTCATCCAAATGAAGCAACAAAAGATTGTAAAATTTGAATTAAATTTATGTTTGTGTCACTGGTGCAAATGTCTCCTCATAGTCAATGTTATATTTTTTAGTATAACCTTTTTCCACTAGACTTGATATGTAACAATGAAGGGTTTGATTTCTTCTATATACCAAAGTTCATCCAACTGACTTTTTGACTCCTTGCCACTCAAACAATGAGTAAACCAATTGGATTAGTATCACAAGTATCATAAATATGAGAATCACCAATAGAGGAATAATTTTCAATACATACCTCCAGCTTATGCCATTGCATTGTTTCTGGAGCAGATCAATTTTATTTCTTCTCTTAAACATTATAATTGGTTTCAGAGGTGATGTGATGATTAATTTATCAAGCGTACTAAACATGGCGTTAATTAATAACATTTGTAATAAGTTTGTCTCCACATGAATGTAAAATTTCTACTTACAACGGCGAGTTTAAATAAGAATTATGTAACCAAAGGGGGTTGCACTTGGCAATGTTTAAGTTGATACAAATAAAGATAAAAAAATGTTTAGGTCATACTTTTTTTTTAGAGAAATGATTAGGTCATACTTAATTCCCCTCTTTTACATTACTTTTTAGTAACATGGTTTCTTTCCTACAATTCTTTAAATAAAGGAAATAAAGTTTTCATGACATTTGATCACAATAGCTAGTTCCACAGTGGACCTGACATATTTTCATGAAAAGTGACATCCGTTAAGACAATTGTTTATTCACTTTTATTGATTCTTAACATATAAATTGAGTAATATCTTATTCATTATGATAATAATTATTATGTTGCAAATAAGTTCAAAAACTAGGTTGATAGGAGCATGCTGTTAACAGACAATTGGATTTTGTCAGCGGTTCAATGCTAGTTGATGAAGTCAAGTAGGCATTAATTATGTTGAGAAATATTTACGCATTATCATTATAACGCATCAAGCATATATCCTTCTATGTATGTAACAAAAAAATAATATATCCTTCTCAATGACAACAAGGTTATGATAATAAATTCTATGATCAAAATAAAAGATGCATGAGCAACATGTGGTTGGTGCAAGTGTGAGTAGTATAATAATAGACCTAAAAACAATAAAATTCTAAGTTTTTACCGATATGAATTCTATAGCTAGCTTGTGCCTATGAAGAAAATTAAAGAATCGAATTAAAGAAATTTACAAGATATACTTTGAAGTTTGAACCATTCGAATTAAAGAAACAAGGATCAAATCTCTCAAATACTTAAACCGTAAACGGTACTGGTTCAATGTTCAAATGGTTGAAGTATATCTTCGGTTTTTAAAACATTGTTATGCACAGATTAAATTTTCCAACTTCAATTAACTATCCTTGAATTGTCTTGGATGCTTCATTATAATATGATGAAAATTAAGTGTTTTTTTTTAAGAAGCCCTAAAGGATAATATTAACTACGAAATAGATGATATCAAGCTAAAGCATAAGGTGTGCCTATCCAAGAATCAAACCAAAGTCTGTCATTACAAGAAAAAAATAAAAGGTGAATAATCGAGGATTGTTACAAAATGAAGAGCTTTCACTATTCCCAACCAACGTCCAATCCATTCTCAAACCACCTACCCTCAATCTCACCTACACCCTCTCGAATGCCACATAAATCTTTCCACCAACATGACGCCTTTGAAACCCCCCAGTTTGCCATAACTTTCCCTTATCAACATGTAACCTGCAACACCACTATCCTAACAAAGGCAATTCCTTCGAAACCCCAACGGATCCAATTAATTTTATGAGCTTCCGCGCTCCCATTCAAAAAAAAAAAGATTTAAAAAGAGATTTAATTAAAGAAATGATACATGTGGGAGCCTTGAAGAAGGAAAACAAATAAACAGGAAGAGACGACAAGACAAATTTGAGTAAAACAAGACGACCCCCATTGAAAGATTTTTGCTCTTCCAACCAGATAATCTTTTACGGATGTTGTCTAGGAAAGGGTGTCATAAGGACATCCAAGTCCAGTTTCCACCAATAGGAAGACCCATATAAGTAAACGGCAGTTGACCAACTTTACAATTCAACACCACATAAGCTTCTAACAACCATGACTCCTCCATATTCACACATACCGACAAACTCTTGTAAAAATTTACCTTCAAACCATAAATGATCTCAAACAGAATCAAATTCGCCTTTATAGCTCCAATATAAACCCCAATTTTCCTCGGCCAAAAGGAGTGTATCATTCGCAAATTGTAAGTGGAAAATTCATAAAATGGAATCCACCCCCACATTATATCCGTAAAGGATACCCACGTGAAAAAATGTATTTAACATGACGTTTGAACACTTTTGCTGCAATATGGAACAAGAACGGTGATAGCGGGTCGCCCTAACGCAAACCCCTCCCTAAATAAAACTCATCAGTGGGACTCCTATTAACTAAAACTAAGGTTGTGGTTGATCTTACGCACTCCATGATCCACTTACACCACTTAATCGAAAAACCCATTTTAAGCATAACGGCTTCCAGGTACTCTCATTCGACTGAGTCATAAGCTTTTTTAAAATCAACCTTAAACATAATAAGCTACTTTTTATTTTTCCTTGCATCTTCTACCACCACATTTGCAATTGTAATACCATCTAAAATTTGTCTATCATTTAGAAAGATTGACTAGATTTTTGAAATTACACTGTTAATAACTGTACGTAATTTGTTATCCATAACCTTCGCCAAAACCTTATACAAACACCCAACAAGAGATATGGGGCGAAAATCTAGAAAAATTTGCAGACTTGACACCTTGAGAATCAAAGCTTAAAAATTGCAATTTAAGCCTTGAACCAATTTACTATGAGTATAAAATTCATTTAAAAACCGCATAAATTAACCTTTGAGAATCTCCCAAAAATCTTTAATGAACCCAAAGTTGATGCCATCTGAAATACATTCTTTTGGTAAACAAAAGTTTAGGTGAGCTGAGTTTGAGAACTGATTAAAAGTCAGGTCAAATTTAAGTTTCAAAAGGGGCCGACATAGTTACGGACATTTGTATTACCCATCAACGAAAAAATTCTTACTTTAACAACGGTAGTTTAATTCACGTATTTGTAGAATGAGTCAACTTGTTACTTTAACCACCTTAAAATAATTAATATGAACAGGAAAGCAAGCAAATACTCCATCTGTCTCATATTATGTGACCTAGTTGACTTTGTCACGTATGTCAATACACAATTTTGAACTTAAATATCTTTAATCATCTATTAGAAAAAATTATGAAAATTTGATATTTAAAAAATATTCGTCGAGACGAATCCAACAACATCTTAAATGTTATATTTTGTCTGTATATATTATTAGAAAAATAGAGTCAAAGCATGTTATATGAATAATACATATTTTTAAATTGGGTCATTTAAAATGGAACGGAGGGAGCAATAAATTTGGAGAGGGAGAAAAATATATACATTTTTAAAACGGTTAAATCAATTTTTCGTCCCTAAAAATATAAAGAATTTTCATTTCAATCCTTTAAAAATAAAACGTGTTTCACCCTCGCAAAAAATTTCGTTTTCTTTTTTGTCCTTAATCACTACTTTATTTTCATAAAATTGTCCTCGCTATGACAATTTTATGTTCAAGAGTCTAATTTATGGTCATCCATTGCATCTAATATCTATATGAGCATATTTTGTTCAAGACATATCAAAATTTTGTCCATTGAAAACCAAAAACAAAACCGAAATTTTAAAAAAAAATAAAAACAACTCATTTTATTAATTTTCTAAAAGATGAAAACAACTCATTTTATTTTTAAGAACTAAAATAATAGTTTTGTATATTTTTAGGAACGATAAAATATATTTAACTCTTTTTAAAATTATGCAATGAACAGTATAATGGAATGGAAAGAACACCGTGCCTTCCTTCCACTCTTTGACTAATTTTCAAACCATTCAAGCACTGACCTTTGACTCACTACTTTTCCAACCTCTCTTAATTTGGCTGCTTCCTTCACTACTTTTCTTTCTTCTTTTTCACTTTCCATAATTTTCATAATTCATCAAACCAACCCTTCCTTCTAGTCCTCTCTCACTCATAATATTGTTCATATATACATCACATATTCAGTGTTTGTCACTACTTTTCAATCTCTATCATCTCAAGAACACAAGACATTTTTACATGTTCCCTCATCTTCCTTATTCAGGTGGGGCTACTTATATTTTTCTTATGTCAACTTTTTTATTTTTCTTCTTGTAGTGGGATCACCCACTTCACTACTTTTCAAATCCATTCTATTCACACAATATTACCAAGTATCTTGAATTTTTCAATACCAAAATTATTTATGCGCTAGCAATAGCTATTAAGGACTACTATTACTAACTACTTTGTCTCATAATTTTTTTCTATCTATATATGGTTTTTGTCAAAGAGTTATTGCAAGCATATATAGCAATAAATTAAATCAAATGAATGATGGAATTCACATATACACACACTCTTTCTATGTTCTTATAATGCTAAAGCATTATTAGCATAAAGTTGCACGTATATACCACATATGGAAGGTGTCTTTTCCTTTCCTGTAGCCGTCAGGACTGAATTTATCCATTCTCTAATGCAATCTCTTGGATGCTCTTACATTTGTCTTTGGGCATATGATACCATATTATCAAAGTATATATTTATTATGCATACACCTACCTACCTACATTATTATATTCCAAAGTATACAATTTGTATATATTTGAACCATAATAGTTGTTGATTGTGCTTATACAACTTGGTGTTTTTTTTTTTTTTTTGGAATAGTCGTTTGTCCTTCTTGGATGGTTTCTACAATGTGATAAACGATCAATTACCAAGTTCTTCTTTGGGGAGTGTAGCACAACAGCTTTTTAATCAGTACAGGATTTTATCATTTGATGTCAATGATGAGTAAGTTTATTGTAATTAAATTGGTATGCTTCCTTGCATGTTATCATAAATTTTTCGTTTTTATGCCGGCTTCACGAGAGATCACTTTGTTGCAAGATTCGCTCTTCAACCTTGTGGTTCTCGGTTTGAGACTTGGCATCATAAATTCTTCTGTTTCACACATTTGTTTTTCGCCGTTAGAGCACGAGATTTTTACTAGTTTATTTAATTTTTTTAGAAATAAATATATTTTTTTGTTTTGTTTAGCCGTGTTCCTGGACTAGCTTTTAGGAATCAACGTCCCTACTTAGAGCTGCAACAATTGGAACTTCTTACACTGTCATCTACAGAAATACAGACACAATTCTACCAGGTTAATACTTGTTGTCCTAATGAAAGAAAATTATTTACCACATAGTATTGTAATACTTTATATGTTATGATTATGTTGCTAAGGTAGCATGTTTTTGTTTTTTACAGGAAGCAAGGATCAAGGTTTGTTTGTTGTCCAAGAAACTGAAAATTCTCTATATATATTTGTATTTCTGAACTTATGATAGTGATCTTTTCTTTTCAGACTGTTGTTTTCATGGGGTGCAACAAAGGAGAAATTGAGCTGGGTTTCTTAAATATGTCTCAAGTAAGAAAGTATATAATGTATATTATCACATATAATGTAAATGTTGTCGGTAAATATTGTTTCGTTAAAATTGGGGAAAAGGAGTCCCGTAAGTACAGTTCAAATGGTAAAAGACTGGATGGACATTTGATATGCGAATTCAAACCCGTAATTTCTCGCTTCTAATAGTCTTTTTACAACTCCAAGAGAATTTGAACTTTATTCTCTGAGGTTACAAAGTCAGACTCTTACAATTCGACTAAAGTAAAACTTTGATTAAACGCGATTTTTTTGGCTGTGCAGGTGGATATTCAAACGGCACTTAGCAGTTTATTTCCTGAAGATTTTTCAAGACAGACACAACAAATTAATCATAATCCACCTTCATCATCTTCATCTTCAATGAGATCACTATCAACAGCAGGTAGTCCTGAATACTCATCTCTCATATTCAACACAAATCCACCTGGAACTTCTCCACCCCAATTTTCACCTGATCCTACCCATCTTGGAGGAGTAAATATTCCACCAATGAGACCTGTTTCAAACACACTACTACCCCTTCAACTTCAACAATTACCTCAAATCACACCAACACAATTATTCCCTACAACACAAATTGAGAATGATGTGATAATGAGAGCAATTCAAAATGTTCTATCTACACCCCCTTCTCATCAACACCAACCTCAGCAAAATTATGTGGCACATCCGGAAGCTAGTGCATTTGGAAGGTATAGACATGATAAAAGTCCTAATATAGGCTCAAATTTTAGAAGACAGAGTTTGATGAAGAGATCATTTGCATTCTTTAGAAGCTTGAATTTGATGAGAATGAGAGATCGTAATCAAGCGGCGCGCCCCTCGAGTAATCAACTTCATCATATGATATCAGAGCGACGAAGACGAGAGAAGCTTAATGAGAATTTTCAAGCACTTAGAGCATTACTTCCTCAAGGAACTAAGGTATGTTCTAAATTGATAATCTCATCATGTTGTTTTATAATTAATGCATTATTATACAATGAACAATGTTTTGAAAAATGAACAATGATCACAAACCGTCTTGATTTTTAATGCCTCCACAAATCCAATTGCATCAATCCGATTTTTTCTTGTAACGAACATTATGTTGATCCGAGTGGAACTAGACTCAGATCGCTTAAGTAAGATTTCAAGATCGAATGTTGTAAATAAAAAAATAAAAAAAACGTGGTTGAGAAGAGAGAACACCTATTTTGTAGAGTAGAGATTAATTATTAATAAAGTCGATAGTTCTCACAATAACAGTTACCAAAAACAAACAAAAATTACGCTCAACCGACAAAAAACATGAATGTTAGTAGTAGTTTTTTTGTATGTTAATAATTTCAAATTAATGTCTAAATATTGAACATGTTTAATTTCATCAGAAAGACAAAGCTTCCATACTAATAACCGCAAAGGAGACATTGAGATCTTTGATGGCTGAAATTGACAAACTAAGCAGAAGAAATCAGGAGTTGATGTCTCAACAATTGCCAGCAGCAAATAAAGAATCTACAAAACCTAAAGAAATTATCAAACTCTCATCATATGAAAGATTAAACGTGCGAGTTTCGCACGTAACGGGGTCAAGTTCTTCAGAAGATGAATCAATGGTAGTGGACTTGCAAGTGAACGTGATGGGACAAATTTCTCAAGTTGATGTATTGATTCGATTATTGGAATTCTTGAATCAAGATCAACATGTCAACTTGGTTTCAATGGATGCAACAAATACAAATCATGCACCAGGGAATGATTTACTTCATCAAATAACCTTCAGGCTAAGGATTACTCAGGTATGTTATACTATATCCATGCATAAATATTTACATACAATTAATTGGTGAGATAATTAAGGGACAGATTCAATAACATTTGATATTATAATTTAGAGTTTTATGTTTTTTACACACTTACAATCCTCAACAAAATATAAAGATTTATATGTGTGACTTAAAAACAGTTATGATTAAAATCAAATAGTTTTTTAATCCCATAGTTATAAGTGTAAAAAGTATTTACATCGCCTTCATGTATAAATTAAACTTTAATATTCATGGCTTTTCAATGCAACAATTTTTAAATTTTAGAGATGTATTTATTTAATTTTTTCCCGTTTATAATTTTTATTGTTTTTTTTTTGTAAGCAAAATGCTACGATGATTATACGTTTCTAAATCAGTGTCATTCTAAAAACTATTCAAAACTCTAACAACAATAATGATATCACTCACGACAATAAGCTTATGAAATTATTCTTTCTCATACTTGAGATGGTGACTCAAAACTTAACTAATACATATTTTTTTTGTTTGAGTAAAAAAATATTTTTTGTCAAATCAACGCCGATCATACCATTACTCTAGATATAAGATCAATGATGACTCTAAACTTTTAGTTAAAGGTAACTATGTCGAAGAAATTCTAATATGGTCACATCACCAAATAAAAAGTGTTTGGCCACACACACATAAAGAAATATTTTTTTAATAGTAAAGAGGAAATTGATAAAAAAAATGATTGAATATTTTAAGGACCATCTTTTTATGTGTGTGCGTCCAAACACTATTGATTTGGTCTGGTGACTATGGAAGAATACCTCACTATGTCGATCATCAGCCATCAAAATTTAAACAAATGTTGATTAAGTATTTATCCACAATAGACCATATAAAATACTTTTCCACCCTAGCAATTGCCTTGTTTACATAAGTAGGTAATATTTTCAAATTTTTCAAAAGAGGAGGCTGCTTGATAAGTCTATAGTTCGATCTGCACTATGATAATATAATTGATACACTCAGATATTAGGTTTTGAAAATAGTGGCGGCTGCATAAACTTTATCACAAGATCCTAGAACCTCATTATTATGTTGATGAAAATTAATTTTTTTAGTATACAACTTCAATATATTGGTTAAAAGGAAGGAGCTTAGCAAGTGCAATTGTGTGCTTGAGATACTAATTAGGTCGATTGGTGTGCTGAATTTGTCACGTTCCAAAGATTACACAAGTCATATATTCAATTCAAAAAGTGAATTCTATTTTGGCAGCCACCGAAAATAAGTCAGCATAGATAAATTATGTCCATAAATTCTATTATAAAAAGTTGCCTCAATCGTAAAGGAAGAGTAGTAAACTTGTGGTAGAGCCTGTTGAGTTAGTTTATAATTTAGACAAATGAACAAACGTCACTTTTTTTGTTTACTCCTGAATATAAACGTCACATGAGTACTGCAAAGTTTTATTTTTTTAAAACAGTTTAATGGATAAAAATTTATACGCATTGTTGTATAAATAATTTACACATGCAATTAAGCTTATGTCATTTATATGTGAATTTGATACATTTATGTTTAAACACAAATATCTACATAGTGAAATATAATTAACTAAGTGTATATATTGTTTTTACACTAGTGCATATATCAATTTGGTTCTTTCAAAAAAGAAAAAAATGATTGATGTATTTTGCAAGAATTGTGAGCATTTTCATTTGTCATCATTGATCAATGTCACATTTTACTTTTGAAAACTACACTATAATACATACCACAAAATCTTCATTAGGTGAGGAAAAAAATGGAAACTACTTTTATAGAAGAATATTAATCAGTTTGGTGGTTTTGTGCAGATAAGTGAATGGGACGAGGAAGCCTTCCAGGAAGCAGTGAGAAGAGTGGTTGCTGACTTGATACAGTCCCAAGTGGACCAAAATATATGACTCACATGATCACTTGTTATTATCTTCAATTAATTAATTAATTAATTATTCTATGGTGGTAGCAAATCATTGATGTTATCTGTAAGCCAATTATTCTTTCAAAAAAAAAATGTGTAAGCCAAATTTTAAATTAGATTCACTACTTATTAATGAAATTAGCTTCACTACCCCCACCAGATTCTATATTTACGCTTGTTTTCATAAAATTTGATTTATTTGGGGGACATATCTATATATTTTTTTGTAAGTTAGTCTATAATATTTTTTATGTGTTCGTTAGGGTAACATGAATTGAAGAAAAAAAATGTGCACTGGTGAAAAAATAGGCAGACTTCAAGGAGTTGAGGCTATGGATACTCGATTGAATGATGCTGGCCTACTAGGAAATACCAACCAGGCCGTCACACTCAGGCTCAATAGGAGAAGGTTCCAACTTGGCATAATTAAGGAAATGAATGGTATTTTCTAGCTCATGGAATAGGTGTTTTTTTACCTTAGTAAAGTTTGATTGCATTATTTACCAATCTAGAATAGTTGAGAGGTAGTAACTAGTAAGTCATACATACCATGAACAACATAATTTTCTACATGAAAATCATGTTTGGAGATATCGACTTCTATAAAAATATTAAGAGTTTCGCAATGAATGTGTTGTGAATTCGTTGAGAAATCACAACAATAAAATATATGATGTTTGGAGCAAAAATAATCAAGCAACCAAAATAAGTGAGTGACAATTATAGACACAAGCAAAAGTAGAAAACAACGAGAGAAAAGAAGAGAGAACACACGAAATTTGTTTACCTAATTCGGTCTAATACTGACCTAGTCTGGGAGAGAGCAGCCCTCCGTTCCACTATAATGATGAGTAACTTTACAAAGAGATATCAAAGGGTTACAAGAATAAACCTTCAAGCCTAATTCTACCCAAAGTCTCAATCTATTCCCGTGACCAAGAGACTCAATCCTAATAATGTCTCCCAAGGTGAATCAATCACAACCCTAATGTTTGTTTCCAAGAGCAAACTCTATACAAACCCTAGTTTTCTTGTTGACTTCTAAACCCTTGTTTCAAACTCTCTACCTCTCCGGGTTTACTCTGATACAAGGTCTATATTTATAGTAAAAGTATCCCTAAAAAATTGGAACAAATCTCGGCCCAAAAATACGTTTCTGTTTTATTTTCTGCTGGAAAATCAGGATCCGATTTCCTCCATTTGGCCACCAATTTTTGTCGAATGGAAATGCTGAAACAACACTCAAAATCGGGTCAGGCCCTCATTTTTTCAATTCGGACCCCGATTTTGCCAGTTTTCAGAAACTCCAATTTTGAGTAATTTCACAACAATCTCCGCCTTGACTCTAAATTAGTGATGATGTCAATTTAATCATCAACCACCTTGCTGCTTTTTCCCTTGCTTCCCACTATTCCATGTAGCTCCACAAGTTTCCACTCAACCTCTTCAACCATCAGAATGTCTTCCGCCTTCTTGAAGATCCTTGCATCCAACTACACTAGGAATTTTAGGTAGTTCCACAAGTATACACCATAACCTCTTCAACCACGAAACATCTCTCGCTTCCTTGAAGATCTCCCTGCATCTAATCACCCTTGGTCTTTTAGGGTAATCCCACAAGCCATGCTATACATTCTTCAAACTCCGGAATGCCTTCCGTCTTCATGAAGAATTCCCTTGCTCACCACTAGAGCATGGCACCCAAGGTCCTCCATAGTTGTACCATTTCTGGCGTGTTCAACTCCACCTCATGATGATCTTTCTACCTCAACTTCAAAGGTAGATCATAAGTATTCTTACCTCCACCTCTTTAGACTGACCATGGGTATTCTTATCATCGCTTCTCCAGATAGATGTTGAGTGTTTAACGTCTCTCCAGACGAACACTGATCTACAAGGTATCATCCCCAAGGTGAGAAACATCACCTTCTTCGTTCTCCCAACAACACACCACCAAACCACCTGCATCCTCAATGTTCTCCAAATCATCAAGGATTTTGTTGAACTCCTTAAGTTGCTTCATGATGGCCTTTGACTCCACCATCTTGAATGAGTAAAGTTGTTGCTTTAGGAATTGCCGATGAGCCAAAGACTTTGTCATATACAAAGACTCCAACTGTGACCACATCGATGTCGCAGTTGGTTCCTTCGCTACATCTCTTAAAACTTTATCCCTGAGGCACAAGACAATGGCACTTCTGGCCTTGTCCACCATCTGGGTCTTCTCTGCTTGTGACATGGTGACCGGTAACGCACATTCACCCTTCAAAGTTTTCGCCACTTTTGTTGTATTAACATCGCTTCCATCTTTACCTTCCATAACTGAAAATCATTATCTTCGAAAAACTTCTCAATATCTCAATTCGAACTCATGATACTTAATTATCGATTTGATCCTTGTCCTACGGTGGGCGCCAATTGTTATGAATTCGTTGGAAAATCACACCAATAAAATACTTGATGTGTGGAGCAAAAATAGTCAAGCAACCAAAACAAGTGGGTGACAGTTATAAACACAAGCAAAAGTAGAAAACAGCGAGAGAAACGAAGAGAGAACACACAAAATTTGTTTACCTAGTTTGGTCTAATACTTACCTAGTCTAGGGGAGAGAGCAGCCCTCTGTTCCACTATAATGATGAGTAACTTTACAAAGAGATATCAAAGGGTTACGAGAATAAGTCTTCAAACCTAATTCTACCCAAAGTCCAAATCTCTTCCTGTGACCAAGAGACACAATCCTAATAGTGTCTCTTAAGGTGAATCAATCTCAACTCTAGTGTTTGTTGCCAAGAGCAAACTCTATACAAACCCTAGTTTTCTTGTTGACTTCTAAACCCTTGTTTCAGACTCACTACCTCTCCAGATTTACTCTGATACAAGGTCTATATTTATAGTAAAAGTATCCCTAAAAAATTGGAACAACTCAGCCCAAAAATAGGTTTTTGTTTTATTTTCTGCTGGCAAAATCGGGCCCCGATTTCCTCCATTCGGCCACCGATTTTTGTCGAATGGAAAGGCTAAAACAACACTCAAAATCGGGCCCTGATTTTTCCAATTCGGGCCCCGATTTTTCCAATTCGGGCCCTGATTTTGGCAATTTCCAGAAACTCCAATTTTGAGTCACTTTCACAACAGAATGAGATAAAAGCTGAACATGAATTTATAAGTAGAGAAAGCTATAACCATACAAATCAATTTTGTAAGATTACGTTAGGTTGAACTTGAGTTTATAAGAAGAGGAAGTTCTAAACTATTAAGAGTTTCACATTAAATGATATCATAAAGGTTGACCGCTAATTATAAGTAGAGAAAGACAAAATGAAATTGGTTTATCTTTCATTCTCTTATAGATATGAGAGACTATAAACTATGTTTACTTACAATGATCTAAATTAATTCTCCACCTATATTTTTAAGTCTCGCAATAAAAGAAGAGTCAAACTCAAGCCAAAGTTTACGCTAACCTTTTGCAAAAGAAGTTTATGAGTGTTATGGATACTCTTTTTAACTCTCTCTCTAAATCTCATTCTTTGATTGGATGAAATCCACATATGTCTCTCACTTTAAAAATAGATTCCACATAAAGCGGTGAGACCAACATGAGTTTCATCCAATAAAAGAGTGAATGTTAGTGAAAGTATTAAGAAAAGAGTGTTCTTATAAATGTCTCAAAAGTTTCAATGTCCATCATAGATGTCGGTAATTCAACATCAAAAGTAATAGTCGCAAAATAATAAAATCAGCCACAAGATGAAGATCCACACATCGTCTTTGTTGCAATTGAAGAGAATGGACATCTTTTTTTTCAAAATTTTAAGGTTAAACTTATTAGAAGTCGAATCAATAGATAATTCACGTTTTAGTGAGGGTAGCCACATTTTTATTAATTTTGATTTTTTATTGATGAAACTAATTGTATTCAGTATATTATAGTTAATGACATGATATAAGTTTATCATGTACACAAAGGACGTTTTTAGTGGCAATTGATTGCACAGATGCATCGAGTTTTGTTGGCTTGGAAGAAGGTAGAGAAAGAATATTAAGCAAATAGTATATGTATAAGTATATATTTAGTTCCATAATTATCTTAGCATGATGACTCCTTTAGATTTGAAGCATACATAAGAGGAGTTGATCACAAAAAATACAAAACAGAAAAATAAAGAAAAAATGTCGGGAATATAAGTTTCTTTGCTTCTAATGATCACAAGAGTCAAGACAATTCAGTTTTTTTTGGGATAGAGACAATATATGTCTTCTAATACTGATTATAACATCAGTTTGACTAGACAGAATTAAAAGAATTAAGGCAAAACTTTGAAGATTGACTTACCTAATATCTGAACAAATGTGAGATAACAAAATCAGTCATCCCTATATATACCAAAGTCACACCCATGTAACGCCTGACCTTATATTAAAACTTGACATTCAAACCAAAACATTGGAACTAGAGAAGAAAACAAATTCGTTTATGAAAGATATTTTTTAACACTTTTGACAACAAAAAAAAAGATTTATTGTTGGTATTTGACTACTATTCAAACCATATATTGCATAAAAATGTCTTTTCTAGTAAGTTCATACAAAATTATCTAAGCAATTTCACTCCTGCAAGACTTAACATTTTGAATAAATACTCGCATAAGTATTAAAAGGAAAGTTAAGAACACCCTTTTCCTAACACTCAATTTGGAGTTCTATCATGTACATTTCAGCTACCAATATTGAATTTTGTTTGTGTGTTTTCTTATGGTGATTTTGCTTTGTCTTTTTTTTTTTTGTGTTTATTATGGTTGTTTTGCTTAATTGCATTTGCCACATTCAGTTTCTCTTGTTGTTTTTAATATTGAGGCAAGTTACAGGGTTTTCGTTAATTGACAATCATAACAACCGTTGGCTCTTCTTCCTTTTTCATCTTCTTCTTCCATGTTCTTCACTCTTATATTTAGCTCACTCATGAAGATTGAAAATGTTTTATCAGTGAGTTTTTAACATAGATTATTACACGAATGAACATGGAAATTATAAATCCTTTTTCTTTTTTCTTATTTCATTTCACTTTTACTTCACTCGTTTTTCTTATTACATGAATGAAGATGAAAATTTTAGTTTTTAATAAGACGAGTCCCACATGGATAAGATCAACAAAAAAATGTAGTTATATATAACAAAAGAAATGTGTAACAAATATGATGGTGTAAAGATTTTGGAAATTAAGTTACAAAACTTAATTCTCAAAGTCTTTCATGTCTTTTATATTTTACGTAAATAATATATAATGAAGTCTTTAAATTCAAAATTGATCTTTTGCCATTCAAAAAATAAATTAAAAATAAATCGAATTTTTCAATTTTATGTAAAAAAGAAATTACAAAACTCGATTAGATTTTTTTATAATTCAATGACATTCGAAGTTTATTCTTAGTGAATCTCCTCTCCCTGTACTTTCAAAAACTTCCTAAAAAAATCAACAATCTTTGGCATCGTAAAAACTATGATGATAAATTTGGCAAGTATATATAATGGGAACTTCTACAGTACACCTCACAAATTGAGGTGTACCGGTACTTCTGCTTCAAAAATTTATAATTTAACGATCATTTTATGAAATAAAGAGTTATTTATTAATATTTATATTTTATAAAACATCATTTTATAAGGAAAAAACATCATTTTATTGTTTATAAAAATCATATTAAATTTTTAACATTTTCTCATAAAAAATAATCAATATTCTTTGTTATATGTAACAAAAATTCAAAAAAAATAAATTTTATTTCATCGACACTTTTGGTAAATAAGATCTAATTATTGTAATTGTTAATGATTGAAAACAAATATTTTTCTTAAAAAAACAACTCGTTTCAATATTAATTTGATGATGTGGCGTACCGGTAAAATTTGCCATATATAATAGCAAGTTATCATCTCCATAGAGAACGTGATTTTCTGCTAGGCAATTTATTAATTAAAAACTGTAAATTGGGGGAGTTTGCAAGATTGTTTGATGCTATGAAAAGGGTATGTGAGAGCGTTGAAAACAAGAATGAGTCAATGCTTTATCCTCCCACTCAGCTTCTTCAGCATTGAGAAGCTTTTCCCTAAGCTATGTTGTTGATTCTTGTAAGCCATCGCTGTTGATCATGTGAATTTTTAGTGCATCATTGCCATGGTAATTCTTGCCATTATATTCTTAAGATTGCCAGTTAACCAAAACCCTGTAACTTGCCTCAATATTACAAACAATGTGAAAAACTGAATGTGGAAAATGCAATTAAAAAGCATATAGAAATAGAGGAATGCTAACAACACACATTTTAACACATACTTTTCAACACACTCCATTTGATTAGTTAAAATTCACATGGGACCTACCAAATCATGTGGGTCTCATATACATTTGGTGGGTCCCATGTGAATATTAATCAATCAAAGAGAATGTGTTGATAAGTGTGTGTTAGAATGTGTGTTGCTTGCATTTCTCATAGAAATATACTGATCAATGTACTCTGAAATTTAATTAAAGCTTGCTGCTCATGTGCATTTCATTTTCCCTTTGCTAATTTTTATCATGTTCTGATCTTCATGCTAATTTCTAGATATAATGAATTGTTATTTGGAGTTTTATCATGTGCATTTCTGTTATTCCATCTGAACCGTTGACTCCTCTTCCTTTTTCATCTTCTTCAATGTTCTTCACGCTTAAATATAGCTCAACTCATGGAGATTGAAAATGTTTTATCAGTGAGTTTTTATTATGATCATGGAAATTATAAATCCTTTTTAGTAATTTTTTTTTATTTAATTTTACTTTTACTTGATTCGTTTGACCTCGTCTTTCAAATCATGTCAAAGACAAGTCTCACATCGATAAGATTAACATAAAAGTGTAGCTATATACATTAAAGAAATGTGGAACAAATAGGCATGGAATTATTGGGGAATTAAATTGCAAAATCAAACTCTCCACACTTTCAGTGTCTTTTTTTAAATGATACATTTTAAATTTTATATTAAAATTACACGTTTCAAAAGTTCACCGGTATGAATGTGGAAAATTAATTTGATGATAAATTTGACAAGTGAACTAAATTGTTTCAAATAATTAAGTAGTAAGTTATCGTCTCAATAGAGATTGTCGTTTTCTGCTAGACAATTTATTAAACTTATAATTATGCACCAACCTATTTCAAGAAATAAAGTAGTAAGCTATCGTTTCAATAGATATTGTCGTTTTCTACTAGGCAATTTACTAAACTTATAATCAAGATTGTTTGATTTCAATGAAAAGAGCCTCTAAGAGCGTCGGAAACAATGACGAGTCAATGCTTTATGACTACAAAAGAGAGAGAGAGACATCACATCTCCGCTCTAAACAATAAGACATTAAGAATATGGGTCACATCTCTTATATATCCAACAATAAACTTATTCATAGTCGTTCTGGGACTAACCATTCAAAGTGTTTCAATTTAACCAACACCAACAACTCACACTAAAGGGGACTAACCATTCGTTTTTAAGATACCTATAACCACTTTTCACAACAAAAAAAAAAAAAAAGGTTTTATTGGCATTTGAATATGTAAATCATATGTCGCATAAAAATGTCTTCTCCAGTAAGTTCATCATACAAAATTATCTAAGCAATTTCATCTATGCAGAACCATTTTGAATAAATATTTGCATAAGTATCATTTAAGAGGTAAATTATTAAAAACACTTGTTTTCTAATACTTATTTTTACACTCACTTTCTTATTATTCTTATTAGATGAAACCAGATTAAATTGCATACTTTGAAAATGGATTTCGCATAAAATGTTAAATGAGTGTTGAAACTCAAAAGTAACTTACCTAAATACAACTTATCTCGCATTTGAAATTATAAGACAAGCTCTTTTTCTATGTATACATAAGTTCTTCTACATAGCTCTTCAAAAAAAATAAGTAATCGAACGGTTGGTAAAAAATATTGTAATTTTCTTCTATTTTACTATAAGCGGGAAAAAAATTGAAATCCTTTTCAGTTTGATCATGGTGTAATAGTTCCAAACTTGTTTCCTATATGAAAAATTCAAAACAAAAAGGTTTGTCTACAAATTTCAAATTTCTTAAATCACTTTTAAAAAAATGATCCATCCAATGTAGCACAATTAATCTTCAAGATATAGCCTAGGCTAAGACCTTGTGTGTGGCGTTGGCCTCCTTACATAGTACAACGATATTCTGATATTCCAAACTCAAATTTGCTACACCACATTTTCAAGTTATTGTCCGTTTTGGATCTTGTGTGAGTCTTTATGATATTGTCTTGATTAAAAGGCGTTTAAGTCTTTATGATTATGTGTTGATTAAATGATGTCTAGGTGAATTGAGGGAAGTAGTTTATAAATTAACTTTAGCTTCAATTTCAAAGCAATACTAAAATTGAGGATTAGTCTCATAGTGTGAAGAAAACTTCTTTAAGATTATGTGTAAATTCAAGCTTCTAAAACAACAGCATATAGAATTAACCAATGTGAAAAACTGGACGTGGAAAATGCAATTAAAAAGCATATAGAATTAACCAATGTTGAAAGAGCATATAGAATTATGCACATAAATGATCTTCATGCTAATTGCTAGATAGTTATAATGAATTGTTATTTGGAGTTTTATCATGTGCATTTATGTTGTTCCATCTGAGTTCACTCTCTTATTCCATCTGAACCATTTAACTCATCTTCCTTTCTCATCTTCTTCTATGTTCTTCACACTTAAATTTAACTCGTTCATGGAGATTGAAAATGTTTTATCAGTGAGTTTTTTTATTATGAACATGGAAAAGTCTTTTTTTATATAATTTTACTTTTACTTGATTAGTTTGACCTTGTCTTTCAAATTGTGTCAAAGACAAGTCCCACATCGACAAGATTAACATAAAAGTGTAGGTATATATATCAAAAGAAATGTGCATCAAAATAGGCATGTAATGATCTGAAAATTAAATTGCAAAATTAAATTTCATCATTGATTCATGCTTTTTGCTTTTTTTAATATGATACATTTTATATTAAAATTACACTTCACTTATAATTTCTTAGACGTTCCATGCTTTTTTTTAATGATACATTTAAAATTTTATATTAAAATTACACGTTTCACTTATAATTTCATCTAATTATAAAAAATTGAATAATTTATTATATATAAAAAAAAGTTTATAATTCTTTCGAAACAAAAAAGTTTATAATTCAATTTTAAAATTTGTCAATAATTTATAATTAAGCCATTAAATTAAAAATTAATCTTTAGCCATTCAAAAAATAAATTAAAAATTAATTTAAGTTTTTCAATTTTATATAAAAAAAATTACAAAACTCAATTACAATTTTTTTAAATTCAAAACTTATTTAGACATTTGAAGTTTATTCTTAGTGAATCTCCCTCCTTCTATACTCTCAAAAGCTCCCAAAAAGATCAATAATCTCTGACAACAGCGTCAAAAACTTGTGATAAATTTGACAAACATCGAATTATTTCAAGTAATAAAATAGCAAGTTATCCTCTTAATAGAGATTGTTGTTTTCTACCCGGCAATTTACTAAACTTATAACTAAAAATTGCATGATTGTTTCATTGTATGCTTTATATCAGCAATACTGTAACAAAGTCAATATTTTTATTCCTTCAAAAAAAATTGTTAATATTTTTATATGCGTTAATTTATTATCTCTTCGCCATTGCGGTGTTTATACATGTTTTTTATTTTGTTGTGCAGAATCATAATTATTTCATTTTCTAAAATGTCTAACTGTTTTTGTTAAAATATTTAAAGAAAACTAATTCAACAAAACTTAGAAAATAAATTCGTGTCTAACTGTTTTTGTTAAAATATTTAAAGAAAACTAATTCAACAAAACTTAGAAAATAAATTCGTTTATAAGACACCTTTAAACGTTGTTGACCAGAAAAATGGTTTTATTCGTATTTGAATATTTAAATCACATATTGCATAAAAATGTCTTATCTAGTAAGTTCATCATATAAAATTATCTAAGCAATTTTACCCATGCAGGACCATTTTGAATAAATACTTGCATAAGTATCATTTAAGAGGAAAATTAAGAACACTGTTTTCTAGAGCATTTAATTAATACTCATTTTCTTATTAGATAAACTAAGATTAAGTTATTTCCGTGAGCTTAGCTCAGTTGGTAGAGATATTGCATATTTATATGCAGGGGCCGGGGTTCGAACCCCCCGGACACTCCACTTCTCCACATTTAAATGTGCGCGCTCTAACCATTAGATTACTTGACCAGAAGAAAAAAAAATTAGATTAAGTTGCATACTTTGAAAATGAATCTTGCATAAAGTTTAAATTGAGTGTTGAAACTCAAAATTAACTTATCTAAATACAATTTATCTCACATTTAAAATTACAAGACAAGCTCTTTTTCTATGTATATATAAGTTCTTCTACATAGCTCTTGTAAAAACAACAAGTAATCAAACGGTTGGAAAAAAAATATTGTAATTTTCTTTTATTGTAGTATAAGCAAAAAAAGAAATTGAAAACCTTTTCAGTTTGATCATGGTCTAATAGTTCCAAACTTATTTCCTATATCAAAAGTTCAAAAATAAAAGGTTTTGTTTACAAATTTCAAATTTTTTAAATCACTTTTCAAAAAATGATTCATCAAATGTAGTTCAATTAATCTTTAAGATCTAGTCTAGGCTAGACCTTGTGTGTGGCTTACGCCTCCTTATTTAGTGCACCGATGTTTTGATGGCGTCTAACTCTTTACGATTTTGTCTTGATTAAAAGATGACTCAGTGAATTTAGGGAAGTCGTTTATAAATTAACCTTAGCTCCAATTTCAAAGCAATACACCAAAGTCTCAAACTGGTTGACAATCAAGATTAAGAGTAATACTTTCTTCAACCCACCAATGCACATTTTTAACTAAAAACCAGAAATATCATTATCCAGATACTCCCAAACAGGGAGTTAGACGCAAGAGCACCACATCTGCCAGAATGAGATACATATATGCACCAATACTATCATACTGACAAATCTTGACTAGCATTGACACTTGATTCCTAACTAGAGATAGTCACAAAACTTGATCCCTCATCCACAAAACTTTGACATGCCACATGACTCATGGCCATCATAAAATTGCCAACAACAAAAAAAATCTAATTTACAAAGGCAATGTGCCAAGTGGCTGTAAGGAATAATGTCAGTCCAAAATCAAAACAAGCTGCATTTTAAAGCCACCTCCATTTTGAGCGCATCAGTTGTGAACTTGTGATCAATTCCTCAATCTAAATATAACACAACTCATAATAGTTACTTCGACTAAGGATTAGTCTTATAGTGTGAAGAAAACTTGTTCAAGATTATGAGTAAATTCAAGCTTCTGCAACAACAGCAGTTTCTTCATCAGTAGAATCAGGTGATAATATTTCATCCGTAGCATCTCCAACCATCTCCTGCAATTCTGAAACGGTTTCCGTCTCAGCATTGAGAAGCTTTTCCCTAAGCTTTGTTGTTAATTCTTGTAAGCCATCACTGTTGATCAGGTGACTTTTTAGTGCATCCTTGCCATGGCAATTCTTGCCATTATATTCGTAAAACGAACCACTCTTTTTTATGAATTTGTGTTTTATGCTCAGCTCTATAATCTCTGCTTCTCTGCATATGCCCTTGCCAAACTCAAGCTCAAACTGTGCAGTTTTAAATGGAGGGGCATGCTTGTTCTTCACAACCTTGACAAGAACCTGACTTCCTACAGTCTGCAGAGTAAAATACCATTAATTAGACCTTAATGCATTCAAGCAATCTTAGGATCCAAAGATGCAAAATTTTGCACTTACAGATATATAACAAACAAAAGATCAAGCAAATGTGAAAAGAGACCTATCCAAGATATATAGCTAGGGAAGATGACCAGTTTGAGGGTTAGCGTTATATCAATTTGAATCCAATGAACAAATAAAGGGAAGCCCGGCGCACAAAGCTCCCACATCCGCAAGGTCCGGGAAGGGGTCCCATCATTTGGTGTATTGTACTCAGCCTTACCCTGTTTTTACACAAGAGGTTGTTTCCAAGACTTGAACCCGTGACCTTTCAGTCACATGACAACAACTTCACCATTGCACCAAGGCTCCCCCTTAAAGAGATCCATCAATCAAAAGGCTGGGACCACATAGACAGTTAAAGTACTTAGGCCCTAATTTGGATAAATAACTTAGTTATGCGCTTATAGCATAAGCGTTAATCATATGAGCGTTTATGTATGAATTATTTTTACAACAAAAGATAAAATAAATTCATATTGTTTTCGTATAAGTTATAAATTGTGTTCATAAGCTATCCTAGAAAGCTTGTTGAAAAAAGCTGAAAACAGCTTATTGACATGTCACAAGTTGTTTACATAAGATCTCCCAAAGAGTACCAGAAGTGTTCATGTTAGTAGATAAGTTTAAATAAACCAACCCAATACAATGCATTTTGCATTTTACAGTTTTACCAAAGGTCTTCCTCAAAACTAACAAGGTTGGTCTGAAATTCTGAATTCTGATGTCTCTTTATGTCCACATTGCAATACAAATTATTATACCACTAAAATGAGGCTTGCAACGAAAAGCATACCACATCAGAGACACTAAAGCTACTTTGTAGAGTAACTGCTCAAGGTGGAATTACATTGACTATGAACAATTAAAAAAATTGAATAATAAGCACGCAACTTCAAATAACTTGTTTTGAAAAGCACTTAACCATACTATTACTAAATCATGAAAACTGCATATTAAATAAAATTTATTTGAGGAGTTCTCGATGCAAAAATTTGACAAGTCCATTTATCTAAAGTGACAACTAATCTCAAAAGCTTGACAGTCACTCATTTGTCGAAGACACGTAAAAAAAAAAATTTGTCTAAGACACACTTACTCCTGTATAATAAGGCTTAATAATATCTCGATGCATCTAAACTATATCATAGGATTAGTTTCCTATCATAGAATATCTTTGACTACCTATCTCTTAAGATTAGACTGATTAATTTCCATATTTCTACGGTGGGATTGGTCACCCGGATTAGTCAATCCGTGGTCTGGATACCGAGTTTTCAAAAAAAAAATCCATATTTCTTTATTACTACTCCCTCTGGATTCATTCATAACCAAAACTACCACTTTCATATGTTTTAAGGATGAGAGTCAAGTGCATTTAATTTTTATTCTTTTTACGGAAATAAGCTTAGCGCAGTTCATTGATAATAAGAGTAGAGATGTCAAGAAAAAGCTGGAAACTAGTATAACAAAAGGCTACTCAAGCTATACTATAAGCAACACCACTGGCTTGTTTCTGAATAAACTTCCCATCAGAGTTCACTAAATCAGACGTGAAGTTCGTTCTGAGAGTAGCAGCGTAAGAGGTCTGTTTCCCATTAACACCAATTTTAATGCCAGAATTAATACGCTTACATTGAGATTAAAGGACGTATATATGCAACATTATCTCAAGCAATCACTTGAATATTGTCAAGTTTGTATCAATTTAAGGACTAGAGTACAAGGAGGTAGGAAGGGATGGTGTGTCAGGTGGCACTTCTTTTCCTTAGTTGATAGGAACATAATTGCCAATAAATCAAGAGATACTTATGAGAATGATGACTTGCCGGCTTGGAAGGAATTTATAGGCTCTTGGTTCAGCTTGATGTGCCAGATTATTCTGGTGGAGCTTCTATTTTCTTTTCCAGTATAGCCGAAATCAATATCCAGGAAGAAAGTCTGAAAACTGCATTAACACTGTGCCCTTCCTTGATACTTTAGGATTTCACCGTGCAACTACTGCTGGTATCGGACACTCTTAGTCACAACTTTAATGCAAAGAATTATGAGCATATCATGAGGTATCATTTCATTAAACTGCTGCCATATTTGGAATGGTGCATTAATTCGTATGAGAATTTTGAAACAGACCCAGGCTATATCCATTATAAATAGGTAGCCCCTGAACGATGTATCTCACAACCTAAAACTATCTATTCATTAGTGCAATATACTCTTCTTGCATTATATGACTACCTGAGCACAAGGTGGAAATCTCCATGATGGACACCAATCGTTTCATGTTTCAATTTTTCCATTGAGGAGATATGGATCGGATTTATCAAAGTGGGCCATGGCTGTTTGATAATTTTCCTTTGGTTTGTGGAAGGTTACCTTTGGCGAGGATCCAGCCACTATGCTATTGGATACGACTGAAATGTGGGTTAGGTGCACAACTTACCTTTCGGTTTCATGACAGAATCGATGGGGATTTTGCTGGGAAACCATGTCGGTAGTCTTGTGAAATATGACTTCCAAAACAATTTTAGAACCTGAAGTATATGAGGCCCCAGGTGCCTATGAAAGTGCAGGAACCGTTGAAGCGTAGTTGGGAGTTCGAGAGGGTAGACGCTGATGCTGTCACTGTTGCATTCCGATATGAAAAACTCGGTAACTTCTGCTATGTGTGTGGCATCCTGGGGCACACAGATGGGTATTGTCCAAAGAGATATGAAGCAGGCTTTGTTGAAGGATATAAGCAGTGGGCCCCCCACTAAAGCCTGCTTCATATCTCTTTGGACTATACCCATCTGTGTGCCCCAGGATACCACACACATAGCAGAAGTAACCGAATTTTTCGTATCAGAATGCAACAGTGACAGCGTCTACCCTCTCAACTACGCTTCAACGATTCTTGCACTTTCATAGCCACCCGGAGCCTCATATACTTTCTCCAGGTTCCAAAATTGTTTTGGAAGTCATATTTCACAAGACTACTGACATGGTTTCCAAGCCAAATCCCCATCTATTCCGTCATGAAACCGAAAGGTATGTTGTGCACCTGAACCCACATTTCAGTCGTATCCAACGGCATGGTGCTGAGATCCTCGCCAAAGGTAATCTTTCACAATACAAAAGGAAAATTATTGAACAGCCATGACCCACTGTGATAAATCCACTCCATGTCTCCTTGATGAAAAAATTCAAACATGAAACAATTGGTGTTCATCATGGAGATGTCCACCTTGTACTCAGGTTGCCGAGAGAGAAGTCATTCTGTCTTTGAAAGTATTGAAGTGAAAATAGGCTTGTTAATGAGAAGCCTACCAATAAAGCAGAAATCTAAGAGATCAGGGTTGGTGTTTGTTTGGTTAGTGTTTGTGTGGCAAGCGTTGTGAACAAGAGTTGCAGATAATACCATGATGATAAGCAAGGAATTTGTGATATAATGCAAATGCAAGAAGTGTATGTTAGAGAGGGTTTAGATTGTGAGATACAGCATTCAGGTGCTGGCTATTTATGATGATGTAGCCTGGGTCTGTTCCAGAATCTTCTCATACGAATTAATGCACCATTACAAATATTGCAGCAGTTTAATGAAATGATACCTCATGATATGCTCATAATTCTTTGCATTAATAATGAAATGATACCTCATGATATGCTCATAATTCTTTGCATTAAAATTATGACTAGGAGTATCCAATACCAGCAGTAGTTGCACGCTGAAATCCCAAAGTATCAGGGAAGGGTGCGGTGTAAATGCAGTTTTGAGACTTTCTTGATGGATATTGAATTCGGCTATACTGGAAAAGGAAATAGAAGCTCCACTAGAATAATCCCTCCCTACGTCCTTGCACTCTAGTCCTTAAATTGATACAAACTTGCCAATTTTCAAGTGATTGTTTGAGATAATGTTGCATATATACGTCCTTTAATCTCGATGAATGTGCATTAGTTCTGGCATTAAAATTGGGTGTTAATGGGAAACAAACCTCTTGCACTGCTGCTAGCCCAGAAAAGGAAGGAAATCTATTTCATGTAAAAAAGAAATATATTTACTAACCTACTCTGAATATAATGGTCATATACTCAACATTCAAGACTTAAATTAAGGGTACTTTTTGAATAATAACATAAAATGTGGATAGATTAGTTGGCATTTGTTTATATTTGATTTAAGTTCAACAGATATAGACACTTTTTTGCTTATAGCCAAGTCCGGAGAGAGTACATACATACATAGAAATAATAGAGGGATTTTGGTGTCTTATATTGGTATAGACAAGAGTCCGTGTTTAGTCTTTTTACATCAAATCATATCAAACCATAATCATAATTCAAACCCTTTATTCTTTCTTGACCCCTCCTATTGGAAACCCTATGACTTCAACAAAGCTTATGTGTGAATCCCAAATTGTAGCAACCTACCACAAAAATGTTATAGCATAATAGTGGACACCAGAATGGCTGCTAAGATCAATGGGAGTTATAAGGTGGTTGAGGTTGTTGGGGTGGGGGAGTTAAGGAGTGGAGTGGAGAGATAAGGGAGGTTGTGGGTTCAACCCCCAACCACAACAAAAAACTAACTTCTACAACTAACAAACTAACATTTGCCAAAGAAAAATAGATACAGGAGAAATAATTTATATTATGCATACATGGTTAAAAAGAAAAATCTATATCCAAATTTAAAGACATTCATAATTAATAATCAAAAATTGAACCACACAATCACCATCAATCTAAGGCATCATCGCTGAGCAATAAGAGCATAGGAGTGAAGTTATTAAAGAAAGAAGAGAAGATGATCGGATTAGAATAACAAAACAGAACACACATTAGACGAAAATTAGGACAATGGGAACAAAATAAAGTGTGAAGGAAAATGTTGAGTTTTTGATGGTCGGCCAGAAAATGAAGGGGTTGGCCAGAAAAGATGCAGACAAGGAATGCAATGGAACAGCACCATAGCAATGGTATTGTAAGCAATTCATAACTCTTTTTAAACCATTATATTTGAACAGGCATGGAAATACCAGAACAAGAAGCAATAGAAGAGGAATGAAAGATGAACTGTACCTCTTCACCCTTCTTGACAAACCCTACTCTTTTGATGTTTAGCCTCACAGAAGAATAGAATTTCAAAGCATTACCACCACAAGTAACTTCAGTAGGCCCACCAAATCCGCCAAAAGTAGAAATCTTCGACCTTACCTGGAGAAGCATAGACAATATAGTTCCCACAATTAGAAGATAAGTTTTCCCCTCAAATAATGTGGAATAGAATTAACAATAATGCTAAGAACACACTCTCTAACACACACATTCCAACATACTCTCTTCTATTGGTTAAAATTCATATGGGTCCCGCCAAATTTCTATGGGACCCACCAGAGCCGTTCCTTGGCATGCGCAAGGAGCTCTACAGAGCCGAGCCTCCAATTTATGGGGGCCTCAATTATTTGTAGGTGTATGAGTATAATTGTTGGGATGTAGGATAATATTTTCTTTTTTGTTATGTAGGTCTAAATCAAACACTTATTATTTGACAAAAATAAAGAGTAAATGGACAAGTTAGGCCGAGCCCACACATCTCTCTAACAACAAAAATTCAACAAAACAAATTAAAATCAAAATAATGCTTATTGTTAATTTGCAATTGTTTAAATTATCATTAATTATTTTTATTAGGGGCCATTTTTAATATTAGAGCCAGGCCTCCAATTTTATTGGAACGGCCCTGGGACCCACATAATTTGGTGGAACCCGTTTGAATTTGGACCAATAGAAAGTGTGATGGGATGTGTATTAGAGAGTGTGTTGCTAGCACTCCTCTAAAATTAATTAATCATGCCAAAAATAGAAGGATATGTATATTCACACACAATATCTAAATAGAAGTAATAAAAAAAATACATGTCAAAAACATTCCTAGGATCAAACAGCTATCTCTACCAGTTACAATCATGTAGGCCTAGCAGGGTAAGGTCAATCTCCACAACACTACAAAATTCATAAACCAGCAAACGAAAACCGCAACACCAAATGACAAGAATAGAGTAGTAGTATCACATAAAATCAATTTAGATGATCAGGAAAGCTATAAAATGCATCAATAAATTTCATCTTCTTATTTAGGTAACTACCAGCAATGAAATTTCATGTTCCTTAATATCCATATAATCATTCTGCTACTAGAAGCAGCACTAAATGTCTACAGGCTGGGTAGCTTAAGCTTTTGATTTCTAGTCATCAAATTTTACATATTCACTAAACTTTGCACACATGCAGAGTCAAACAGATAAAAAAGAAACAGGATCAAAATGTAGCTAGGCAATAACATTAAATAGGAAACAACGCTGGAGGGAACTGAATTTTAGTATCAACACAAACAAGCTAGTGCTAAGTTATGTTTGCTATGCATCCTAATTGCTACAGAAAAAAAAAAAATTATATGCATAATTCAACCACAGGAAAATACTATGACAGTGCAATCAGCAACTGTGGCTGATACCTGGTTTATAAAAATCAATATACACTGTGAAAGTGACAAGGAGTGGCACAATTTCCGAAGAGCCTGGCTCATCAACCTAGCTTGCATTGCCATGTGAGCATCACCCATCTCACCATCAAGCTCACCTTTAGGAACAAGAGCAGCCACCTATAAGTGGAGACAGGGCAAAAAGTTAAATTCATTTACTCAATTACAAGAAACAAGATACCAATAACTTAATCAAGACCCCACATCAAGGAAAAAGGGGGAGATAAGAAATGTGTTGCTTCCAGAACTGAATCAACATCACATATTTCAGGACCCTGAGAAGTTATTAAATACATCATTCAAGGCACAAAAGTAACAACAGAATTATTTCATGATCCATGCGCTCTCACACACAAAAGGATTATTGTTAAAAGATAAAATAAAAAAAATAAAAAAAATGAGTGTCTCACACTTACGCTGTCGACAACAATTACATCAATCGAACCACTCCGAATTAAGGTATCCACGAGGCTAAGTGCCTGTTCACCACAATCTGGCTGTGAGAGAAGCAAGTTCTCGGTATTTACGCCAATAGATTCTGCAAGTGTCTTGTCAAGTGCATGCTCAGCATCAATAAAGGCACAATAGCCTGCATGTACAAACTTACTGGTTAATAGATATTCTTAACAAGTTAACCACACTAACAAAAATATACATGCCTATTTTTCATCATTATTAAACTCGTTGAACACAAATCATTGGCAGAACAAATGTGACTGGCTGCGTAGCAATGATTACTACACTACTATTATGGTCGTATACACCATAGACAAGACAAGACAAGAGTTGAAATGCTAATGCCAAATCCAATACAACCAGAAGTATAAACATTACAATTATCACTTCAAAAATTGCATATAATGAATACCTCCTTGCTTCTGCGCCTCTGCAATAACATGCAAAGCAAGAGTTGTTTTCCCAGAAGCCTCTGGACCGAATATTTCCACAACACGTCCCTACAGACATCAGTTGCGTATAATAATTAATGCATATATGTTGCATAATGAAACAAACGATTCATCTTCTATTCACTCTTGCTCAGTGCATATATCAAATTATACTTGAAAGCAAAAATGCAAGTACCATCTCATAACCAGACAAAACATTTGCGGAGTATACTGTCAAAATTCAAAACCCACACACTCAGTCAAGAAGATTAACAAGTGATGGCCATCCAAAACAGTAATAACCACTTTTTTTATGGATTAGATAAATTAGAAGTGTGGGAAGAATCTTAACAAACTGAGCCAAAAATAAAAACTTTAATCATCGGTGAGAACAACTTATATTTAAAAACAAAAGGTCCGATGTTGGTTCAGGTGCTACGAAAGTAAAAGATGTGAATATACCTTAGGAAGACCAAATATTCCTAGCGCTATATCAAGAGCAAAAGAACCAGTTGACACCACAGGTACATTTTTAGGTGAGACAGTACGACCAAGCCACATAATCGATCCCTTTCCAAATGTAGACGTGATCTGATCCATGGCTTGTTGTAAGGCCAAATCTTTCTTAGACATGTTCTCTTCACCCGAGTCACTTCCATCTGATTTAGAGCGCTTCTTACCTTACATATATCACATGAAAATGAAAACATGTTATTAACTTCAAATCAGTAAAACGAATGGAAATAGAACAAACACATTATTCAATATTTGTGCTACCATGACTATAATATGCAAAACAAAACTAGAAAAATCAAAAAGTCCAAATTTTTCAATTCCAGTTTGGTTCACACAATACTAAAACATCAACAAATATCTACCAAATTCTAGATTAAACGCAACAAAATGAATAAGAATCACCGACTCATGTCACAGTGTTACATTAGAGACATTAGACCATTAAGTGAACCTATGAATCACAAACCAAGACGCAGACACCTCACACACCAGTACACCACATACACTAGCAACAATTTATGAAAATAGAAATGATTGAATGTAACTACATGTGTTGGTATCGGACACCGACAATCAACATGTGTCAGACACCGGCTATCAAGCACTGCACAGACAAGGACATCAGACACACCACTAACACATCGACACCGACAATGAAGCACCGACCCAGACACGGACATGTCCACACCGATAGTAATTTGAGAAAATGATGGCGTTGGATGTAATCACATGTCTCACTGTCGTGTTGGCGTCAGACACAGATGTGTGTCATACACCAGACGCAACTTCGATCAGAGGTGTCGGTGCTACGGAGGACACCGGACACCTCTTCAATTAGAGGTGTCGTTGTTGCATATAAGCCTACACCCTATTCATGATAATTATAATTTCAAATTACAGCAAGTTCAGCAACCTATGAAGCACGGACACTCCTCGAATTAGAGGTGTCCCAGTGTCCGACACGCGACGGTGTCTGACACCAACACGACACCTATGATTACACTCAAAATTATATCATTTTCTCAAATTATTGTCCATGTCGGTGTGTGCCAAGTCCGGTGTCCTGTCTGCAACACAAGAGACTTATTTTCAATACAATTATTGAGTTTCTAAACTTTTAGGGTTCATACAAGTGAAGCAAAAAATTAAAGGGGGAAAAAAAATTAAAACCTTTATTGGTCGAAAAGGTCAAAACTTGAGATGTGCCCAAAACTCCATTTTTAGAGCAAAAGCGCTGCAAATAAAAGGGTCAATGAATCACTCATTGTTCATACAATAAGTAACCAAATTAAAAATAAAAAAAAAAAACTGCAATGGACTACCGTTGGAAGGTGATGGTGGAAGAAAGAGCGATTAAGGAAAAAAGTACTTCGAAGAAGCCTCGCCATGGAATAGAAGCACAAAAATGGTTTCTTTATTTTGCTATTTGATTTGGTTGAAGTTGCATGGAGACATGGACCACGAATTTGAGTTCACCTGGTTATTAGGGTTTGTTTAATAATTTCCCTCCATTTTTATTTTTCATTCTCCAATACATGAAAGAGGAAATGACCATTTTGTGCATGAAACTTTTGCTGGGCCCTCCTAAAAAAATAATGGGTTAATAGTTGTTTACCCTCTATAATATAAACCATTTTTTGTTTTCCCCCTGTAAAAATTTTTTTTGATTTACCCCCTGTAAAATATTTTTGTTTTGATTTACCCCCTGATAGGCCAAACAAAAACCAATTTTATTTTTTTTTTCGTTTTTGTTTGGCCTATTAAGGGGGTAAATCAAAACAAAAATAT
>Ga0315914_1001795_pt1 | contig 32672 bp, 15 predicted proteins | sample MpolenodulesMG_FD_203920 | JGI IMG/M metagenome (GOLD analysis project Ga0315914, IMG submission 203920) | Medicago polymorpha root nodule microbial communities from Los Angeles, California, United States - elongated nodules | ecosystem: Host-associated > Plants > Roots > Nodule | place: USA...
GATTGCCCTCACTTATAAACACATTGTCAGGCCATGTCCTATCCGATGTGTTTATAAGTGGGGACAATCCTCACCTCACAAGCCGGTTTTGTGGGGTTGTGTTAGGCCCAACCACGATTTCTAAGATGGTATCAGAGTCTCTCCAAGATCCATTGGACCACCTGCTATCAGGTTTCCGCTATTGGGCCACCCACCATTTATGTCCACGAACCAAGCCCAATAGTATTGGTCGTGAGGGGATGTGTTAAGAGTCCCACATCGGATAGGACATGGCTGACAATGTGTTTATAAATAGGGGCAATCCTCACCTCACAAGCTGGTTTTGTGGGGTTGTGTTAGGCCCACAAAACCATAGAATATAAATCATTCTCTTAAAAAATTTTGTTATCATCATAACATACTTGAGCAGACAACTTGTGTAATTTTAATGAATGTGATATGAAAAAACAATAGCATATTTGTAATTTCAAATGATGTGATGTAAAAATGAATTGCTCTCATATTTTTGTCACCATCGTAATATTTAAGGTCATTGTTTCTGTATCATCTTGGTTCTAACATTGTATTGTGAGGAGTACTTATTGATTTGTTCAATTCCCTCTCATTTACTGGTTTGAACAAGCGGTCTCTTCCCTTGTTTTCTAATCCATTCCCACTAAGTTATTGTCGTCCGATCTTAAACGCCAATTCCTCTACATCTTTTTCATGTCACCTAATGAAAACTGGAAATTTAGACTAATTCACCAATTCTCCATTGATGCCAACTGAAGGAGAGAAAATCACAAGAAATGGAGATTTGTATTGTGAATTGTGATGGGTTTTAAAAATAAAAAGTTTTCCCATTTCTTTTATAAAATTAAGTTGGTTATGATACGCTTTGAGTTAAGAGGGATAAGATTAGGGATAAAGACACAATGAATTTATTCTGGTTCACTCCAAACTCGACAACTACATCCAAAGAGAAATTTCGTCTCAGTGCCAGTTGAGGACTTAATCCACTATAATGTGAATCAATTACAAGCACTAATATATATCTTTATCTACCTTACAATACCTTATATTTCTCTACAACTTAGAACTTTGAAGAGTTACAATAATGATAAGATACAAGTGTTTGATGCAGTACAAAGTTTACTTTCACAGAGAGAATGATACCGTTTCTAGCTCAATACAAGTGTATAATCTTGATGGACAGTGTATGAAATGAATAGCACTTGTGACTTTATTTGTCACTTAGTAAGTGTTGTTCCTCTCTAAAACAGATTTCAATGTTGCTTAGTATTTCAATTTTCAATTGTAGTTTTTTCTCTTGCGCTCGTAAATATGTCAATTGTTGTACTTTGCTGAGAGTTGGAGAGCTTCTTATATAAACAAATCAAATTGGACTGTTGCAACATGTATTCCCTTGATGTTTAGTTTATCGCAGTGTTGTCCCTTTCATTAATATTTGATTGAGTTGTTGAAAAGACTTGGGCTACTACCTTAGCCTATACTAGAGTTTTGTCTTCATTCTTGTCTACATTCAAGTTTCTCTCGGGAAATGAGTGTAATTTTTTGTAATATGTTTTGCAAAAAAGGGAGGGTATCATATATTTTGACATATGAGGAAATGGTAATGTACTTTAAACATCTGTTAGGAGAGAAAAGTGGAATTTACTCAAACAATTTTTATAAAATTCAGATACAAATCTACAGCCAATAAGAAGATTTATTTTATCCCTAAAAAAATATTTATTTTTAAAAATTTATTTTATTTTGTTAAGTCATAAAATCGTAATAATGTACTGTATTCAAATCAAAATAAGTGTTTGGTTGCCCGGTGAAAACACTTAAACGCACGTCCTATTCATGAAACGTGATTTCACTGTGTTTGGTTTTCCTCCAACACTTTACCGCCGTCCTACGTTTTCATCTTCAAAATTGATTCTTAGAGAAGTTGTTCTCCCTAGCTTCTTGAAATCGTGTTTATCCAACGTGAAAGTATACAACACCATTTGTCTCTTTTACCCTTGAATCTTGTCACTTCCTTTCACATACCTTTTAATATTTGACAGATCCATTCACCTACTTAAGAAATCTGTTACTATATCTCACTGTTGATTATTACTGCGTTTTTTTATTGTTCTTGTGAAGTCTTTCATTTTTTTGGTGTTGCAGAAAACTCAAGAAGAAGACACTGTTGTAAACAGTGTTTTTTGTTGTGAAATATTTTTGTTTCTTGCTATATGAAAGCCCATAAAAATAAAAACCTTTCTTAATAGTCCTGTATAATTTTTGGAGCCCATAAATATGAATCTCTAGTTGCCGATAGTTTCATTAATAATCTATTTTTGGTAGAAAGGTTTTGTTATTAAATTGTATTAAAATTAATAAAGTAACGTAAAATTAAATTTATTTGCTGACGGTTTTATTAATAATCTAATTTTGGTAGAAAGGTTTTGTTATTAAAATTGTATTAAAATTAATAAAGTAACATAAAATTAAATAACTAACGAAAATTGGAAACTTTTACCAAAAATAAAAACTAAAATTGGAAATGAAATTTGTAGAAAAGTTAAACGAAATATATTTTAAATGCACACATAAAAAAAAACCATTTTGGTCATTTACACAACCAAAATCAATTTTGATACAAAATAACCAAACAACATTTTTCATGTAAATCACTTCTATGGTAAAGGTGTCCAAACATAAATCATTTTTCACTCAACTCACTTTTAATCAAAATCAATTCTACAAAATCAATTCTGTCAAAATCAATTTTGTCCACCGCATAACCAAACACACGCTAATTGTGATTATATAATACACCAACTGATTTGCATGGAAAAAGGGGACCCAGAAAAAGCAACATGGTCACTACTCACAGGTAAAGGAATATATATTTTGTTTATTTGTATCATCACACACTCGAAAAGAATCCCTATATCTCAGAAGATTCTCACAGACTATACAACATTCCCCAAGTCATAACTCATAATACAAATCATATTTAGCAAGGGAGATCATCAATATCAATATATGTTGCTCAGACAAAGTATAAATCCTTCTTGAAGACCTGAAAGGAGTCATTCTTCAGAGTCTAAAGGCACTAATCTCCAATGTACTGTTACTGTGCCAATTGACATCGTACACAGCTCAAAAACATGGCCATCGCAAAATGGTTGCTAGACGCTACTAGCCTTTCCGTTCCCCAAGCCCCTTCTTCGGCTAAATTAGGTTGATGAACTCATTATCTGGATCTGTAAAAAAATATATGGCATGGTTAGATAAAAGAAAATAATATAAAAAGATAACTAGGGCTTCTAAGTAGCAAAAGGTCTTGCTTAAAGTACCTTATTCACAAGTAAGTTGACTTGTTCTCTGTACATTTCCTTTAAATCAACAATATCCGCACGAAGTTCCTCCAGCTAAACACATTCAATTTTGTTCAGATGGAAAGTAGATAACTTATCTATTTATAATTATGTGAAAGGAAATCGGATAGAATAATGACAGTATTTTAGAGTCAGAGGCTTGCATAACTAACTAGTTTAACCCAAAAATTGTTATCTTTTCTCCTTTGTCCCTCTCTGTATTTGGGGCCTAGTGTGTCTAGTGCTTTTATTTTATTTTGATTTATCAGATTGTATGGAAGGAGGATAGGAATCCAGTTGTGCGATGTCTGGGCTCTTGAATATTTCAACCACGAGAAAATTTATAAGGTGAACAAGAGTGAGTTCCTTCTTAAATTTCTAGAAGTGCAATGACTTTCCTTATAAAAGAATTTACAGGAACAACAGGAACTGTCCAAACTTGTATCTGAACAAAAATTATCTTTCAGGGTGAGTTTCCTTCAAGGTCTGGTTACCATAAATATTTTGGAAAAGTGGATTGGGAATAAAACATTTCCATGTTTGGTACTAATTATAAAATCATTCACAGGTATTGTTTTATATTTATGGAAATAAAACACAACTAACAATAACTATTCACTTCCCTCTGTTTACTTGTTCTATTTTTAATATTTTAAATTTCAAACTAAATAAATTTTAGAAAATTCCTAGAAATATCAAACACTTACACAACACAAACACCCCCTAAAATATCGCTTTTAGAAAGCAAAATTAGGTATAAAAATTACCTCTTCATCACGTTCACCCATCAACTCCAAAGCAGCAGAGTGCCTTCTCCTCAGTGCTTCTAGCTCTGATTTTAAGCCAGGCAGCACAACAACCTCTCCACGCAGCTTTTCACACTGCAGTGTGGATATGCAAATCGTGGTCAACAAGGAAATGGACCAGAGGATAATTGTTAAAGAGTTATTAAAATAAGTTGCTAGGGTTTAGTCTTGAGTATATGGGCTTGATCCACATGTCTTTCTTTTGTATCACTCTCTTAACCTAGTAACTAACTAGTAATATAAATATGAGGGTCACTACACATTATAGTCTATCCCATTATAGTATTCTTGCGTCTCCTTTCTCTCTTTCTATGGTAATATACAGGATGCTGAACTTACCTGTGCTGTCAATTTGACCAACTCTTCAGCAAGAGAATCACGAATAGATTCCAGTGATGCCTGAAATTTTTATAATTAAAAAAATGTCATCATTGTATTCTAAAAATAAAAATAAAATTAACATCAACATCAACATCAACATCGACATCGACATCATATGATCTAATAGCTTAATATAAATTTCATTACTTAAACATTATGAGAAGTTGTCAATGACAAGAAACAATAGAGCTATGAACTGGATGGTATGTGTTGGGCCTCTAACAAAGAATGTTAACAAGAGGAGAGGAAGAAATTAATGTGTGCAGTAGACAGTTATTTATTTTATAATTAGCAGTTATTAAGTTAGCTATGTGTGGTGTGTGAATAAAAAGGAAACAGCCTGTCATTGTTGGTTATCCAGGATATATTAGAGTGGCTATTTGGAAAGGGAGAGATCCCAGTCTCTTGAATCCTTGGTAGGAATTGTATCTTCATATGTGTGTTCTGTGCAACATTTCAATTATGTTTGTGTCCAAGTGTAAGTTCTATCTCTGATTGAGAACCTTACTCTAGAGATTAGTCAATAATTAACAGTCGCTATTCAGTAACTTAGGCTATTGGTACCAGTTTCTATCAGCATGATGCCAAATATTAAACTAGAGAATGAAGGCAACCAATCATACCAGACGTGACATATATGAAGCAAGTTCACCCTCCTTCTGACGAAGGGCAGCCTCAAAAGAACTGGGTGTCATGCTCTTCATATAGTAAGGACTCATGCTTAGTTCTCCTGGATTTCTCCGTTCAGAAAAACTGTCAGATGAATCCAGTGATGCTTGAAGAAAATAGCTTTCTTCCATGCTTCCAAGAGAGCTTGCACTAGAGAGTTTTCGGGCCAGATTCCCTACATCATAAAGTATATTATAGAAAATAGACAGACAAGACAACTGAACCGAGCGATGTAAAGAGAAGCAGAGCATCACACCATTCTCAAAAGCAGAATTATGCTTTGTTGTGGAAGTTTGATCTGATGACGGCGCAGAATGAGCGCGAACAGTCCTTTCCAGCTCTGATCGAGCAGCCTTTTCTTTTTCTATTTCCTGGAAAAAATGACAATAAAAATCACAAAGGTTTTCTAATAAGATGGATAGAATTCAACATTATTACCAACAATACCATATCCCATCAATTTTTTGTTTTTATTTTAATATATGATTTCAGCTCCATAGCTTTCTCAAATGTTCTACATCATGTTGCTATTATTTGTTATATCCCAAGCATCTACATATGTTTTGAAATGCCTAAAAAAGCAAGTTGGCTTTCTTTTGTTACATTTTTCAGAAAAATTCATCAGCAAGAAACCAAATAAATGTCTTTGGCTGGTACATTCAATGACCAAAGTAATGGAAGAATTGAAAGATGGGATAAATTTAATGCAAGAAGAAACCAAGAGCTTCATATAACATGGATGTCACTTAACGATGCAAGTTTGAAACCCTAAGCAGAAACTCTACCTGCTGAAGAAGCTCCCTGTGTATCAATGCCTCCTGCAACTCTTGCTTGTGTTTCTGTCTTATGTCTCTAATCTCTTCCTCAAACTGTCTAGCACGACCTTCTTGAGTGTCAGCTTCCTCCTTTGCAGCAAGATATTCCTGCCTACTTTCAGCTGCCCTTTGTCTCTCCTTTTCAAGGGTCCTACTTAATTGAGTTTGTTCTGCCCTAAGACATGAAATCTGAAATTCATTGAAGTTAGTCACACATACACAAAAACCGCCATTTAAGACATGATTTCACTCAAGAAATTGCAGAACCTGAGCCTCAAGAACATTAATTCGAGACAAGGTTTGAGACAAGCGATCATTCACAGATCTCTCTCTTTCTTCAGCAGTTGCAGCTTTAGCCTCGGCTTCCTGTAGATTTCATTGAAAAAGATAAAGAAATACAATAATAACTAGTAGGAAAGATTCTAAAATTAGAAGTAAATTATTCTAGAAACCTGTAGTCGAGAATTAAGAGTTCTTTCAACAGCAGCCCAAGCTTCAGCTCTTCTGGCATTTGAATCCTGTTATCAGGTGAATTCTAGTTTAGCACAGATCCCACACAGCAGAACAAAAAACAGGAAAAGCAATTCTCGATCATATGTTTATTACCTGCATGGCTTCAATTTGCCTTAAAAGTGGCCTTGTAGATTCTGGAACTTGTGTAATCAGTTCCTCACAACGTCTTTCACTTGCCTAGCAAATGCACGTTAAATTAGAAACTACCGAAAGCGCAAACACCGCTGCTAAAACTTCAATAAAACAAGGAAAAGCAGCATCCTCAAAAAGTTAAATAACTGACAGACAAGCAGAGAGCAGGGGAGCAAACCTGGTAACGTTTTTGAAGATCCTCGATGTCTCTACAGAGCATGTCTTCTTTAAAGACAGCCTGCATATGGATGAAGGAAACAGTTGAATTAAATCCTGAGAAAGTCAATTTAGTAAAAAGAAAAAAAGGCAGAAAACACAACAAAAACCTGCTGTTCCTTTCTACTTAAGGTTTGTCTCAGCTCTTCAAGTGCCTGGACTAGCATAGATTCACGTTCCTCGGCTTCTCTTAGACGACTCTCTAGCTCAGTTCTTGCTTCATTGTTTGCTCGAGCCTCTGCTAATGCTTCAGACTCCTTAGCAGCAGCCAAAGCACTAGTGTAATACTCTTTCTGTACTGCGAGTTCATTTTGATGTTTTTCTATTGTTTCTTGCAACAACTTCTCTGTAGCTGTCTTGTCCCTCTTGATGCTTTCTACTTTATTCTCCTCCACCTGGATAGCATGACATCAACCAAACATCAGCTTAAATTAGAAATCCAAATAACATTAGGAGTGTCAACACCTACTGCTTTAAAAAGGAATTTGATGCTTTCCAATGACATAGAGAATCCACAGCAGCAGTAGCACACAAGAATAAATCATAAATTACACTCGAGACCTAAAAGTAATATGACATTTATATAATTACAATCATTGAAATGGGATTTTTACAGCCAAACTATATCACGAAGAAAATCTTTTTCAACAGAGAAATAACTTTCAAAAAAGTAGCAAGAAAAATAATAACTTTCAATAATGCTCTTGGTATTCAGTTACCTGAAGTTTAGTAGTCAAACCTTTTTTCTCCTCCTCAAGATCTCTAATCTAGCTTTCGTGAAAAAAGGTAAATATAAGATTCATTATTTACCGATAGAAAAGGATTTAAGACTGTTGTAAGAAGATAAAATAAGTACTCTGCATACCTGAGCCCTAAGTTTCCTTATTGTAGATTCTTGAGTAGCCTGTTTTTTAGAAAGCTCTTCACCTGAGATGAAAGAAAATTTAATCTTAAAAAAGGGCTTCTATAATCAATCACTAGTAAGTAACCTGCTGGCATATGCTTCAATAGAGAAAGTTTTTGTTTTAACAGCAAAGCCCTTCAGATGAAATTATCCATTTTCCAAGCAGAGCGGAGAACAGTAACAGACTCACAGATAATACAAACTTTACAAACTAGACATCATTCATCCTTAATTTATCCCTTTTTTCCAAGGTTGTTAAAATTGCGAGTTAACTTAACTTGTGGAAATGATTTCACGAGTCTAGGTATCAATTTCGAATTGACTCTGCTGTAAATACGAATTTTGGCAAACTTGTAAATGAAACCAAGTTTACTCGGCTGGACTTGCAGCGAACTCGGTAAACTCCCAGGGAATTTTTAACAGAGTTTATTTTATCTTTTTTCTATCTCATTTTTCACATTCAGTTCCTTTTCCTTTTTGTTAGTTTGATTTTGTTCATATAAACTTTTTGCTTTATAATTGAGATGAAATTTTGAATTATGGATGCATTTATTGTATTATATAAATGTATGTCATCTATATATTATTTTTTGTCACAATAGGAGTTTTCTTAAACTCTCAATTTTGACAGCCTTTGTCTTTTCTCTTTTGTTGACATTATTCAATCCTTTCCACCAAGTGAACCTCTAAAAGAATTAATTTGAAAATATGTTTGGTGAACTTTTTCATCTATAACTGTAGATCCCAAGCTGTAGTGTCCATCAAGCTAGGTTTCACTTTCCAATTCCAACTATCAAAACACAAGTAGCAGTCACTAAAATTGGATTGATTAAACACTTTTAACCTTAAAATTCTTACCTATAAAAACTTGAAAGGAAAAAAATTAGTACGCATGATGCATCTAGTTTGTTTGTGCTATGAAACATGGTTATCAGAAGGACGACCTATTTTTTGAATCATGAATTGGATCTTTTTTTGAATCGTAAGGTACATTATTAATAAAAATATGACAATTTTAAGGAAAAACAAATGACATGACAAAAAACATAAGCTAGTGCATATGAACCTCGTAATAATTCAAGATTCAAATAAAAGTTCACATAAAAAAAAAGGCTAGCCGCACAAAGTTGACAAGATAAAAGTGTGCGGCTTCAAAGTTCAGGGGCAAGCTGTGATCGATTGGATTTGATGCACGTAGTGGTTGGTATCGATTGGATTCAGTTTTGTTTAAAATCAACTTATGACTTGCATGTACCGTAAGATAATAATAACCAAAGCTATTGAAGAACCAAGTTTATGTCAAACTAGGCATTGATGGAACCACCTCAATGTAATCTGTTAAAACCCAAGCAATATCCACATCTGAATGCCCCCAGAAACCGCACATTTTGACATGTCCTACAATCTAGATTAAAAGAATTGCCGATCGATTATATGTTTGGATTTTGGAGATTGAAGAAAACTTCTCTCCCAAAGAGGCGAGAATGTGTGTTGAATGAGAGGAGAGTGTCAGTTTTTTACATAATACCCCTCTCCTTTTTATTCTGAGGCCACTATATAATGATTTATTTTTCTTTTTTTTAATCTTCAATAAATATACCTGCTTTCCGCTGCAGTATGCTATATATTTTATATCAACGTTGTCACCGCCATCCTATGTCTTGCACACTCCAATTTTGTGAACAAAATATTTCAACCAGACAATAAATTCAGATTACCTATTCCTATTAATATTAATTGTAGAATGTTTTGATAATTATTATTTTTGAACACCATTTCATGTTTTTTATTTTACATATTGTTTTCACACTTGTTGCTTTGTTTCCATTTGTATCTCGTGTTTTTTTTCTATTTATGAAGAAGGACAACTAAATTTATCTTTTACTTAAATTATATTTAAACTTAAATTACAAGGTTAAAATTATCTTTTACTATTTTTATCGATTTCTCTCTACTCATTTCTATTCATCCTAACTGAAGCAAAAAAGTTTTTGTATTTCTCTCTTCTCTATTTCTGTTTATCCAAACAATATAAAATTTCTACTCCACTTCGCTGTTTCTCTCTTCATATTTCCTTCTTTTCTATTTCTCTTGGCATCCAAAGATAGTGTTATTGCTATAGTATTTGTCTAAATAAGTATCCAACAGAACAATTTAGAGTTACAGTTTTTGTTAAAGAAGACTTTGTTGACTTATGTCTAAAAGAAACATCCATATAATCAACCCTAACAAGACACATCAAACAAAAAAGTTTTGTATCCACTGAAGTCAGGATAATACAGATTTAGGTTTGATTTCAGATAGTGTTACCTTCTGCCATAACTTGAGTAATGATTTCATCCTTTTCCTTCAATAGAGCAGCTGCATCGCTTTTTTTATTCTGCTCTCGACGAAGTGTATCCCGTTCCTTGGTGAGAGCATAAACCTACAATTGAATACAAAATGCATAGAGTCACATAACAGTTTTAGTTAAAAGTATACCCTTAAAACATATATGTAATATCCAATAATCCTTTTGATAAATCACAATTTTCAAAATCCAAGATGAATTTCTAATACCAACCTACAATGCTTAACATGCTCGTGATCTCTAGAATTGAAATTATAATACATGCTATCATCCCCATAACTCTTTTCTTGGCTAACAAGACTTCTGTCATTTGTGACACGGTATATCATTTTCCATGACAAAAATTTCAATTATAACTTTGATATACAGATTGAAAATGCTATACACAACTTTGGATAAATCATTTTGATATTGAAAACTTTGTTGAGTAAGGAAACATAAGATTTATGACAAATTATACCTTTCTCTCCAGAGTTGAAACCCTCTGATGGTATTCCTCTCGCAAAGACTCAACTTCAGCTTCATTGGACTTTCTCTGCTCCACAATTATCAACAATTAAATAGAAATATTTTTAAGAACGTTGGGGCACAGGACACATGACAAAAGAGAGAAACAGAACATGCTAATTAATTAGTTTACAAAAACAACAACAACCGAGCCTTTTCCCACTAAGTGAGGTCGGCCACATGGATCAAATTACAACATAGTGTTCTATCATACACCATCTTCCGGTCCAACTCATTAATTTCCAAATCTTTCCTAATAGTTTCTCTGATAGTTTTTCTAGGTCTTCCTCTGCCTTAGTGATCTGAGTATCCTCCATCTGATCTACTCTCTGTACTACATAATCTATAGGTCTTCTTTCTACATGTCCAAATCACCTAAGCCTGTTTTCTACCACCTTTTCTACTATAGGTGCTAGCCCAAGTCTCTCTCTAATATGGTCATTTCTAATCTTATCCCATCTGGTTTTACCGCACATCCAACACCAAAAACTAAGCAGCATAGTGTATGAAAAAACTACTATTAAAGCATAACATGATCCTAACTACCATGTATTGAAAAAATAAATATACCTTTAAATCTTCAATTAAAGCTTTGAATTGTTCATTCTCATTCATCAATTTTGCTATCTCATCAGCTTTAGCCTGCAAAGAGAACCAAGAGTAAAAAATTGTGATAATACATACAACACTCTCATGGCTGCAAAAATTGTACATAGGAGACAAAGGTTGGGAGCCTGGGAGCATAATAGGACAAGACATGGAGCGTTTTGAACATATAGATACATTAATTAAAAAAATCAAATCAAATGATTTTTCGCCAACAATGATTTATAGCACGAGCCTTTAACTTATCTAGTCCATGACATGTCAGCTTAGTGGTAAAAGCTTGAATTTGTAATCTCAAGGGACTGAGTTCAAATCCCCTTAAGGACAGTTGCAAAATGGTCATTAGTGTTGATTTATTTAATAAAAAATTCAGAAGATATAAGTTGGTCATAGATGAAGAAAAGGGGTAAAATGGAGCAAGAAAACAAATTAAAATAAAGTGAATTAAAAACTTAACTATTTAACACCACAAGGCAGTCTTCATGATCTTAGTTTAATGTACAAGAATCCTAGCAAAATATCCCTTAGGCCGTAACCAATAAGAAAAGTATAATTAGGCCATGAAGAAACTTCTTAATCATAATAAATCCTGCCAAGTGCCAAGAGACCATATGACCACTTGTTTTCATGCTCAAAATGTAACAAGATATGAACCCTAAATTGACTTGTCTGGGAACTTGTTACAAAATAAATATGCATCACAAAAGCTTTCATTGCTAATACGAAAAAGAAAAAATTTGTGAAGTATACTTCTCAATCAGTCCACAACAAAGCAAGCAAAGCATGTCTATGACAGTGAATTAGAAACCTTAACAAGAAGAAAAGTTCAACAGCAGAGCAAAACTTCTTCACTTTAATACTAGCTACCTTGAGACCATGTGAACATTTTCATGCTAAAAAAATAACAAGATTGGAGCCCTACATCTTTTTCCAATCTGGCCACTTAGAACAATATTCTTTCCATCTGGACACTTGCAACAAAAATGAATGTGCACTCAAAAGTTTTATTTCTTTAAAGATTATGTAGAGTTTATGAAATACCTGAGCTTGTCTTGCAGCACCTTGTAATGCTGCCTCCATCATTTTCATCTCCCTCTTCACCCTCTCCAGCTCAAGTTTGGAATCCAAGTCATGCATATTTTGTGTTGAACCCAAATGCTGCTCTTTTATGTCTGTTTCAATGTTATTGGCAAGATGGTCCCTTTCATTTTCTTCAACAATTGTCTCATTGTCATGTGAAACCAAGTCAGATACCACCTCAGATGATTCATTTGGAGTAGCAATGGACTGGAGTTCATTATACGGTTGATCGGTGCTATTGGATTCTTCAGAAGCTACGGAATGTAGAACAGACGTGTCTGTATCATCTCTTTTCTCGGTATCGTCTGATGTCTCGGGTTGAACAGAAGAAATTCTCTCTACATTCTCCTCTGTGTGGACCCTCTCTTCTTCTTTACTCTCCTCTTCTGTCTCAACTTCAGTAGTATCATGCACATCACTAGTACCACGAGGCTCGCCAAGCTCACTAGTACTACCCTCAACTACATCATCTCCAAAATTAGAAACCATGGGCTGCTGCGTCATAACTGGACTTTCCAAGGTTCCCACTTCAGCAATCTCTTTCTCTTGAGAATTGCTAATGGAATCTGAATTCTCGGACTTCTGAATGGGAGATTCGGGCAATTCAACAGGCATCTCCGGTAACTGCTGCTGTTCATCCTTTCCGTGGTCCAAATCCTGTACAGTTGTTCCATCCACTGGCTCTACATGCTCACCATCTTCTTCGGTCTCATGCACTTTATTTTCCTCTTGTACAGTGATTTCTTCAGCTTCCACATTGTCTCTTCTATCTGTTTCAACGACTTCTTTTCCCTCAGCCACAGGAACATGATCCAAAGACTCAGGTTTTTCCACTGACGTCTCAGGTTCAGATTCTTGCTTAGAGGATTCAACGTTCTCAGATGTTTCTTCACTATCTTCCTCACCTTTGTTACCCATAAAGGCCAAGACAGGGTTAAATAGTGCCTTCCCATCAGTAGGCCATGATCCTGAAGATTCTGAAGCTGGAAAACAAAAAGGGCACAACTCAAATCAGTGTAAAAGCTGATAATTCTCCCCACGTTAAGAACAGACATCAAACCCAACATTTCAAAATTCCTATCTACAAAACTTAAATTTCTCACTCGATGCAACAATCCATTAAGAAGACAGAGATAAGCAACTATGAAGCACAGACATAGACACCAACGCCCGACACGACATTGACACTAGTAATAATTTAAAAAATGGCATCATTGAATGTAATCACATATGTTGGTGTTGTGTCAGACAGGGGCGCCTTCAATCAAAAGTGCCCGTGCTACAGAGATAAGCAATAATAATAAGAATCTGAAATAGAAATTACCTTGTTCGTTGTTACTGGATTCGCCATCTTTTTCTTCAAAACCAAGAGCAGTATCAAAATTCTTCTCAATACTCTTGACACTCTCTTGAAGCTTATTCACAGCTCCCGCCAAATCAGGGAAGTTCCCCCATGCATTTTTCGCATTAAACCATGCCATCTCAAAACCTACACACCAAAATTCAAAACTCAACTTTAATCCACACACAAATTTCAGATCCCAATAAAATACAATCAAATTCAATTCATACAGCACAAAAATTATAAAAATAAAAAAATAAAAAAAAAAACAGTTACGCATATAAATAAAACATTAAATCTGAAACTGGATCAATGCAGAGGGAATGAATATGAATATAAATATGAATTGAATTAGGAAAAGGATTAAGATCGAAAGTGAAAGAAGCTTACCTTAATGAATGCGTATGATTCAGTGAGGAATTTAGATCATGGTTATTGAAATGGCTAAGCTTGAGCTTAATTTATGAAATGAATCATTGAAAATGGACAAAAAAAAATAAGAAGATTGTCGGTGAAATTAATTCAAATCGTGTTAAATAAGATGAATTAGGGTTACGTGTGCGGTTTATGAGAGAAAAAGTGAGAAAGCGGGAATGGAGGTTAGATTTGATGAGCTCTGCAAAAACTCAGATGATGGATCTTTTTTCTTTCTCACACTTTCACGATGAGTGCAACGCTGTCGTTTTGGTACGTTTTTCTATTTACTATTATATTTACAAACGTTGCCCGAATTAGACGAATAATTAAGGATTAGCAAAATTTGGTATATATGATATTTCCATGGACCACTACTTATATCTATATCTTAATAGCTACACACAAATAGAATAAAAAACATATTTTAAGTACTTGCAAATCAATAGATACATAAGCAGCAGATGAAATTAACTGGACTTAGTAAAATTATCAACACATATAAAATAAACATTTTTTAAATACCCAGACACGAAGGAATCCATACCAATTATTAAATCAGCAAAATTATACAATTGTTGTATTACTTTAATAAAAAATTTCTCGTCATGAAATTAAATAGAGTTGAACTTCCTAATTAATGATTTTTGTTTAATTAGTAATTTGTTGTCAAAGTGAAAGCGTGTGGTATAATATCTCTGTCATATCAAAATAAGAATGAATAAGTCTAAGAGGTGTCTGCTCAGTCCAAATAAAATATTTGGACTATTCTTCAAAAACAAAACAAAAAATTTGGACTATAAAATTAAAGTAGATATGAATTATTTGTTGAGATGTTTATGCCAGATAGAAAAATTAGTTTTCTAAAAATAAAACATAAATGCTAATATGGGAGTGAACATGTGCATAAACAATTGTCATTTTTCATTAGAATACCTACAAAATAAAAATTCACAGTGAGGTAGTTCTATTGCATCAAATGCATCCATTGTGAGATGAAAATATATGAAAATCATAAAATTATTTTAATAAATGTAAATTAAATATATGAATCATTTTTTATAGATTATAAAAATGATTTTTGACATTCTATAAATTAGAGATTATTTTTTAGAGACTTTATTAAAAAGTATAATCAAGTTTGTGTTTATTTATCAGAATATCAATCACTTCTTTGATAAGGACTCTCTGTTGGTTGATAATATAATCCATTTTTGTTTGTTGAAAAAAAATCACTTCTTTGAAAAAAAATAATTTAATTAAATTTGATACAACTATATAAAATGGATTTTTTGTTGCAAAATTACTTTCATCTTTTGATACTTATTTTCCCCCCCTCCCATAAAAAACATAATCTTAATATCTTTTAATTTGAAATTGTTTTTAGATTTTTTTTTTTTTTTAGATCTTTGTTTAAAAAAAACAATGACAAAGAGAAATAATGATCTTTAAAGCAATCTTTTTCAAAAGTTATAATGAACAACCCCATAGACGTTGTTTGTAACAAATTTGAATAAAATAATTTTGATATTCAATAATTTAAAGAATTTTTACTATAAATTAAAATTAAAAAATAAACGGAGCATATTTGACATTCAAAAATCTTCATTTACTTTCATAAATAGTTTTTGGTAGTATGCATTTTTTAGTGGATATGATGAAAATTCGAAGAAAAAAAATTTAGTTTACAAAAAAAAATCAAATTTTCCTTCAAATTTGTAAATTTGAAAAACAAATAAAAAACTATATTTATTGAAACAAATAATTCTGAAATTGAAGTAGCAATTAATTCATTAAACCAAAAATTATTTAACAAATGATGTGAAATATTTAATGGATATGATTGAAAGTATTATATATAGTTCGTTGAGATATTTACGCTACATAAAATATTAGGAATTCAATAAAAAATTAAATAAAATATCTAGTGGATAAGATCAAAAGTTTGTTGAGATATTTATGTGAAATAAAATATTGAGAATAAACGTGGAAGTGACACATGGCATAAAAAACTTACTTTATATATATACTATTGATTTTTTTTGGGTTAAATTCTTTTCTTTTTTTTTAAATATTAGTTTGGTGAAGCGCACTAGTAAGCAAAATTATTTCGAGGGAGTAAAAGTTGTTCCATCGATAATTGATTGGTCCAAGTGATAAGAGATTTGAACATTTAATCTATGGTTAGGAGCTTGATTTCTGAAAAATGGGTATGGAAAAAATTTGGATGGAAGGGGAGAATCTGTCTTAGCTTCTTTGACGAAGATTTGAAAAATGTACTCCAAACCATTTGTAAAGTTTAGCTCAATTGGTAAGATCGATAATGTTAAGTTGAATATCTTTTATGGTGTGTCAAATTCTTTGTTTTGTGTGTGTAAGTCTATAGTGGTATTTGTCATTTCGTCAACAAACAACAACAAATAATTACTCGAAACTTGTTACAAAGAAGATATTACATATTGTTGAGAATAAAACGTCTAAATATTTTTTTTGAAGATTTAAAATTTAAAATAAGATATTATTAAAGATATAATTAGAATTATTGTAAAAAAGATATTATTTTTTTCAGATGTGATTTAGAAATATGTTTTACATCACAATTTACCTCTATATTTAAATATTCAAAGGATTAGCAATTCACTCATAAATTTGAGCATTACAACGGGTAGACCCAACCCAAGACATTATTTTAATTTGAGCAACTAGTAGCATTAAGATTGAACACATAGTACAAGTGCGACGTGATACAAATATGTGGATACGTGAGATTAAATTACTAGTCTGGAATATATGATTGATAATACAATTGAAGCGATGAACTACATTTGAAAATAAACCTAAGCAATGAACTCTATTTGAAAAAAAAATTACAAGGATTAGAATATTTGTATGAAATGCTCTATTAAATTGTATTGTACTATCACCCAAAAAAAATTGATAACTACATGCATGAAAGTATATGGGGATATCGGTTTTCCAATAAGAACAAAGGTTGATAAACAATACACCATTGTTGATTTCAATGTACAAAGCCACATGTAAATTCTAGCATATCCATTCTCAAAATTTTGCACCATTTAACATTACATGGTTATTGATTTCAATGATACAATGCCATGTAAATGCTGGTGCTAGATATCCATACTCAATTTGACAATTTTGCACCATTAGCTTATATAGATATGGACTCGCTCTATAGATGAATGAACTCAAAACTCAATCATTTTGGACAAAACTCTGATGTAAGAGATTGTTGTCTAACAGTGTTGGCCAGTTTTCCCGACTAGACTGCATCCTCATCACCAATGATCACCACATGAACACATACCATGTTTAAAACTATGATAGCGATTAACATCTCTTACAGTAATTTCCCTCTCCGTAATTTTTGAGATAAACTTAATAGCAACATGACAGTCCTCGCAAACTCGGAGATTCTTTGTTATCAAAAGCCGGGTTCCTGGCGAAGTACTTATGAGTCCAAATGCAATAGCTAGTCTTTCACTATGACTGCACACCATACTTGTTTTCTCATCTTCTTCCACATCATGGAAAACAGATCCTGTATCTGGGGCATATCCAGCTTCGTGCATTAGTCCTTCTAGCCTCTTGAGCTCTGCATATATTGCATCAGAGTTTGAATGTGAAACATCTCCGGCAAGAAATGCATACACTTTGTTCTTTACTTCAATCCAGCTACAAGCAATGTTTTTCTTTATTCCTTTGTCCATCATTACCTGCCTCAATTTTTCCACTTCTTCCCACTTGCCTGATTGAGCATACATGTTAGCCAAAATCACATAATTTCCAGAATCATCAGGCTCTAGCTCAATTAGTTTCTCTAAAGCTAACTCAGCCAACTCCACGTTCCCATGCATTTTACATGAATTCAGCAAAGCACCCCATACGCCAGAATCAGGCTTAACACTCATATGTCTTATAAGATCATACGCCTCATCCAGTTGACCACAGTGACCAAGGAGATCAATCATGCAAGTGTAATGTTGAACTGTAGGATTGATACCGTAATCCCTTACCATCAAGTTATATAGTGCCCGTCCTTCATCCAACAAATGCCCTCGGCTGCAAGCCGAAAGAACACCAACAAAGGTTATATGATCCGGCCGAGCCTCCTTCCTCATTTTCTCAAACAAGTCCAAAGCTTCAACAGCAAGACCATGCATTGCATAACCAGTAATAATTGCATTCCACGAAATAACTCTTTTCTCCCGAAGCCTCTCAAACAAAGCACGTGCAACTTTCACAGTACCACATTTCGCATACATATCAATCAGAGCAGTTTTAACCTTATCGTTCGATTGAAATCCATGTCTCCAACCAAATCCATGAATTTCCCTCCCATGCGGGAGACATGCAACATCAGCGGAAGATGAAATCACAGTCACAAGAGTTGCCTCGGTCGGTCTAACACCATTTGCAGCCATCTCCCGGCATAGAGAAATTGATTCATCAGGGTGACCATTTTGAGCATAAGCTGCAAGCATAGAGTTCCACAACACAGCATCTCTCACAGCAATTTTATTAAACACGCGACCGGCATCCATCACACAACCACATTTAGCATACATATCAATAAGAGCTGCACCTACAAAAACATCTCTCTCCCACCCACTTTTTATCACATACTCATGTATACTCCTTCCCTCTACAATAGCAGAAAGAGCCGAGCACGCCTTAAGAACAAACGGCAATGTAAAATTATCGGGCTTGAGTCCATAGTCAAGCATATTATGATATAGCATAATGGCATTATCATGCGGCCCATTCCAGGCATAACCGCGAATTAAAACATTCCAGAGAAACAAATTATGTTTAGGAATTTTATCAAACAGGTTACGTGCATTATGAAGAGAATTCGAAACGGCATAAAGATGGACAAGTTTAGTAGCTAAGTCTTGATTGTAAGCAATACCCAGATGGTAGAATTGAGCATGGAGCTGTTTACCGGGGTTTAACGCCTTCGAATCAATAGAAGATTGGAGTAGTGAAGTGTAACAGTAGTGGTTGGTTGGTTGTGGAGGAAAGGAATCAAAAGAAGGGGTCTGATGAGTGGCTAATGAGTGGTAGAAAGATTGAGAAACAGGGAAGAAGTTGAAAATGAATGAAAGTGTTGTTGAGGTTTGTCTTGTTTTCTTAATGGAATAGAAAGACATTTGGTTTCGAAGATATTCGTTAATTCAGGAACACGACTTTGTGTATCAAACATGTCCTTGCACTATTTTGAAAATGCGTAACTAGATGGTGTTGTTTCCATTGTAACTGACATATATATATATTCAGCTCAGGCGAAGGAATCTACCAAAATGTCACATCTAGTTTTGAACAACGTTCGGATTTTGTAAATAAATTCGCACAACAGTTAAATTGTGATTGAATATGCAAATGAGGTTTCTTGTTTTTTCAACTTGATAAAAACACCCTTAAAATTGTAAAATACATTTACCTTTATGAGCATGTTAAATGAAAATATGGTCCGTCCAATTTGATCTCACATCAATATCATCACACAAGAGACTAATTTGTCCATAAAATTTAGGTCTTATTGAAAATATAGTTAGCCAGTTATTCCGACTCTTAGTTTATAGTTAGTGGATATCTACAAATAAACTTTGATGTACTCTTTTACTTTCAACTTTTTCATTTGTAAGATTGTTCACAATTATGAATACAAAGTTTTTTTTTTTAAGTTTTTCACCTTTTATCTATGGATATTGTGTTTCTGAACAGGAAAATGTTGTTTATCCAGAAAAACGGCTTCGTGAAACATAGTGAACTCATGTCATTGGTTATTATAATCACATGCATCCCCTGATTTCCGCTAATCAACCGCTTTCAATTTCGACCAGCCTTTGAAAGTGGAACATGTGTATGTCGGGACAATTTGGGATGCAAGGCATTCGCTACATATAGCAGTGCTCTTCTCAACAAGTCTCTTGATCCTTAGGGGATAATTTACCATAAGTAGTTCATGCACAATGGTATTTAATGACAAATTTGTCAAAGAGATAACCTAAATTTCATATGCATATTAATTTTTAGTGAGCTGACATTGATCTGAAATCAACATGCAACGTGATATGTTCCGTCAACATGTCACATCATTGTCTCCAACAACGAAAGTTTAATGAGAGGCCATTTTAAATGATGTTTTACAATTTCAAGAAATAATTTTCCTATTCATTCCATAAGGGCAAAAGCAACTTGATAATCAATAAATCTTAAATGACTAAAATCCCCAAATAAAGCAATTTACTTGAACAAGCTAGTATTTGTCCTTAAAAAGAAAAATTTATACAGTTTAAATAATAAAATTTCAAGATGACCATTTTCTTGTTTAAACCTAAAAACATATAAAATTTACTCGAAATGTTACAAGGGTAAAATTTTTGGAGTCTTTTCTAGATGGAAAGTAAGTTGCAATCACCATGATTTGATTTTGTATAATGTTCATATGTGCATGGCAGTATTATAAGTGCTAGAACAGATTCAAAACAAAACAGATACAAAAATGTAAATCGAGAACATGTTATTAGATTTGACCACGGAGTTTGACCAATTGTGTCTACGTCTGTAACCATGTAGTGGCTACAACGATTTTCTACTATTCCAGCTTAGAGTTACAAATTACAATTTGTACTTAAATACTATTGTCCAATTTACAAAGTATCATGAAGCATGTAAACGATCTGCTCACTTATTAGTAAACTACGATGAGCTATACCCAACAATTTGGTGTTAGCTAGGCATTTATTTTAGTTTCCTCGAGGCATGAGGCTCCATTTATTTCATCTACTCTTCAAAGCTATCTGTCTCTCAAAGTTGGATGAAAGTGATTTGAATTTTTGTAATAACTAAACAGAATCATAATCATACATCCTAATTTATTTGACAGACTGCAAAACATCAACGTGGATCTGTATCATCCTGTTATGGATTGTGTTGTCTTATATGTAACTTGTCAATTTCCTTGAATTACGTGTCGTGTTAGATGTTACAGATTTATAATAAGCTTTATTGTTAAATATACTTCTAACTAAACAATGTGTTGCTAACTATAGTCATAGGCAATGCCGATTAAGGTGTATGATAATGCACATTGTATTTAATTTGAGTATGTTCTTATTTGTTTGATGTACCAATTAAGGTGTGATACATACATTTTTTTCCAATGTGTGAGGGATTTTGTTGTTGTCTCTTTGAGGTTAACGTTTTAAACCTATTTAGTTGAGTTAATATGCTGTAATAGAATATGAAAACAAATTTTTAGTTAATCTATCAAATTAATACGTATAATTAAGAGTGCATGAACATATATAGAAGTTGTATTTTGATAGTCATTATAACCTTGCTTTTCATTTTATTACTTAAAAGTTCTATGAACTATAAGCCACAAGTATAACTAGTAGTTTCTTGTTTGTCTTTCACTTGTTCTGTTCATTTTGTTTATATTATTTTTTTGACACATTTTGTTTATTTTATAGAGTATCTTTTTATTCTTTTGTGACCCCAAACTTAATTTGCAAGAAAGTGACAAAGGCTTCAGAACAAAGAAAGCTAGATACCCCTTTCCTGTGAGATTTTTGGTGTTTAATTTTATTTGCTTTCTTTATGAAAAGGGTGCATGTAATTTAAAATGAAAAAAATAATAATAATAAAGTAGAGAGAGGTGTGAAAGTAACTTCAAATCAATTAATGCTATTCTCTATTAGGTTTGTTCTGGAGATCATGTGATTGCATCAAGTTATCTACCATTCCCAACCACCAAGACTAATGAAATGAACAAAAATTGCAGGAAAAAAGGAAGGCATTGTGCCTATATCTTGGTTTGAATTGCAGATATAAATTCAATCATAACCCACATAACACCAAAACTTTTAACTATGGAGTTGTGCGATGGCATTTGTATCTTAATAAATTAATAATAAATCATCAATAGGCCTATAATAAATATCAACATTAACTTGTGTAATAAATATTTGTATCTTGCAGATCAAGAAACCAAGGAGTGTAACATGGAAAACAAAATAAAATTGAAGACGGCTCATTTTTCTCAAACAAATTGGATCTCACAAGTATGAGAAATGGATAATCCGGTATTCGAACTTCAACTCATGCATGTTATTGTCCTTAATAGTCACTATATTACAAAAAGTGTATATTATAAAATGTATTGATACAACTCATGCATGTTATTGTCCTTAATAGTCACTTTATTACAAAAAGTGTATATTATAAAATGTATTGATATTAGAAAAAGAAAATGTATTCGTCTATTTTATTATTTTAATTAAGACTAAGTAATGTTTTTGAACCCTTCAATTATTTATAGATTTTTGCCCCTCAAAATTATGTTTAGATTTTACTTTGGTCATTCAAGATTCTTCTATTTTATTTGGGTTCATTAAATAATAATTGTTATATATTTTGGCTATTTATGTTGGTGTTCTATTTGAGTTCGTTAAACATGTCAAATGTTACACATGTTTAAGGTGATTTAATAAGGAGAAATGATATTTGAACAACCACTTTTTGATACAACTAGTGGTACAATCAAAACATACAAAGAAATATATGTATTGACACAAAAACAAAAGCAACAAAGAGAAAGTAAAAACATAATGTGGGTATGAAAGGGAAAGTTGACACAAAAGTTGTCTCAAATATCATTTCTCTTTACCAAATAAAAATACATTTTAATTCAAAAAATGAAGTCAACAGTACTTGAACACGCGACCTTGTGGAGAGAAAAGACGTTAGAGACATATGATACTCTACGGCTAATGTAGTATTTATAGATTATCTAGGGGATACCATGGCTCCCATGAGTCCCTAAAGAGCTCTGCCACTGAGTATTGGTTGAGCCCGGGCGTGTGCCCAAGCTACCTGGGTGGTAAAACTGCCCCTGGATATGCGTGCATTGATATTTCACATATGAGCCACCCTTCTAAACCAAACAAGCAACTGATCCCAAATTGATTGCTAGTAAATTTATGTCATGTGTCACACATTTGATGAACTCAAAAAAATATTGACAAAAAAGATTTAATTGTGGGACTTTAAAACTTATGGAAATAAAATAGAAGCAAACAAAGTTAAGAAAACAAAAATTGAAATTTTAAAATAATGAAGTTATTAAAGGGATACAAAGGAACCAACAATAGATTTGTTTAAGTGATAAGGGACTTGAACCCTTTAAGCATGTAAAGGGATTTGAATCTTTTAAGCATACAATTAGGAGTTCGATTCCTCATTCATGCGTATGAAAATAAAAACTTCATACTGATATTATGATAATTTAAAGAACAAAAAGGATAATGTGGCTGAGACTTGAACAAGACTCTCTAACATTTCTCACTTGATTTATTTTCTTGCTTTTTTTTTCCTTTCATTTTAAACATTATCATCTCTTCTAATTTATCCAAAATTTAACTAAAGTTATTCTATTTATTTCCATCTAAAATGGTGGAAGATTTAAATCCAAGAGACTTGAGATGATAAGGTGAAGGCAGCCCCTACCCTAGTGTTAACCGTTGGAACCATAAATTCAACTTACCAATGTTAGTTGAGTGTTGACTCTCCTTTCATTTTATCTAACATTCAATCCTACCACTCTACCACCAATTCCCTCTTCACATTTTACACAAGGAGCAACAAACCTATAAAATACTATAGAAATACTATAATAATGAAAATGATTATTAATGGGAATAAAATAAAATAAAAAAGCAAAGCGAGTTCCTTCACTTTTGTTTTTATATTCTTAAATTGTGCAGTCCCCTCACCTACGTCTCTATCCTCGTTTCTTCAATTACTTCGCTTGTAGCCACTCCAAAAACACTCTCTCCATAGTTATAGTTATGTATCTTACACAACAACAAAACCTCAAATGACACAACCATTGCTTTTGCTCCTTAAAAAACACAACACCCTTCTTTCTTCACCAACGTTGTCAATGTGTGCAGACATGTCTAATAATAATCCTCTTTCTACTTCTAAAGCCAAAGACTTCTTTCCCTCTCCAGCTCTCTCTCTTAGCCTTGTAAGTCCTAAGTCCTAAACTATAACTAACTCTCTTCTTTATTTCTTCTTCACATTAGGTTTTATGTTTAAATTTTGAACCTCTAGTTAAATTCTTGTTTCTTCGTGTTTTTAACTCACCAACCGAGCTATCTGCTTGGGATATTTCTTCCTCATTTTATGTTTCATTTGTTTTACATGCTTATTCTGTTAGAGTCTCACATCGGATAGATAAAATTGTTTAAAGTGACACTTAAGTCATTAGGGTTATTAATAATAATTTTTTTCCTATGAGTTTTCTTTTAAAAGTTATGAGACTTTCCATCTAATGAACTAATTTTATGAGTTGGACTCTTTTCATAGACTTAAGTTCTAACATATTTTTTTGTTGCTCTAATCAGGCAGGGATTTTTCGGCATGGTGGTGCGGCCACGGCGGAGGGTGAAGGAGGGAGTACTAGTAATATGGAGGTGGAAGAAGGGGAGGAAGGGAGTACAATAGGAGGTGAGCGTGTGGAGGAAATTAGCAGTGAGTATTCAGGTCCAACAAAATCCAAATCAATGGATGAATTTGAAGGAGATGAAGATGATGAAGGTGAAGATGATGAAGGTGATGGTGATGGTGATAATAAGAACAAGAAGAAGAAAAGGAAGAAATATCACAGGCACACTTCTGAACAGATCAGAGTCATGGAAGCGTGCGTATAACATAATCCTCTATGCTTTTTTTTTCCTCTATTCGTGTGCCTATTTTGTTTGGATGACAATTAATACTCTTTCATAATAGTACTTCATATATCACTTTAAAGAATTTTAATTTGTCTCATTCTATTTATCAATTTAAATAACAAATAAATACTATTAATTATTTTTTATAGTAGAAATGTGCATCAAAAAAAGTATACTGATAATTAACAATTTTTTAACAAATATCATTGAATCACCCGTGAGTGTTATTATTGAGAATTCATTGTTATGAGTTTCTTATATTTTTTCTTTTTTTAGTTCCTACCATGCTAACCTGCACAGTACTCTATGAGTACCATATTGTCTGTCTTGGTTCCTCAAGAGATACCTTTGATTAATATAGTTTATAAAAGAATGACTAGTGTGATGATTATCACGTTATTATTTATGTAAATTTTTTAAGTGCATAGGTCACTAATTTGAGGTTACCAATGAAATTTCTTTTTCTTCAAAGTTATATATTATATAGTCCATGTGATTTGCATATTATATAGTGCATGTGATTTACATAGTTTATAATATGTTGAACATCTTTTGCTTTATTTGTTTATTTGATATCTTATATGATTACAAAAATGTTTCACATCTACTTTTTCATAGTTAAACATGGGCAAAAATATGATTAATTCAGTTGAATTAAAATTAACTTAATTTACGATGAAAATTTGGTTAATTCATGTGATTGAATTAACCACAGTTTTGACAGTGAATTAAATTAACAATTTAATCAACTAGGGTTTAGAAAAGTCATTGACCATATTGGTATGGTTATGCCTTTGTAAAACATTTATCCCCACTTACCACTTGATTAGTTTTTGTTGTTTACAATACCTCTTGATAAGATTGTGGTATATTTATTGAAGAGTTGTACTTGGCGTTTGCATTATTAAACACCATTTGTTGGACCACTCTATATATAAGAATTGAAACATGTTGTGAAAAATAAATTAAATTGAATAACAAAAAAAAAAAACTTACATGAATGGTGAATGTAATATTATAGGCTTTTCAAAGAGTCACCACATCCTGATGAAAAGCAGAGGCAACAACTTAGCAAGCAATTAGGTCTTGCTCCAAGGCAAGTCAAATTTTGGTTCCAAAATCGTCGTACCCAAATCAAGGTATTATTTGGATCAACTCAAAAAAAAAAGGTCTTTTTTTTGCATTTTAATTATTAAGTGAATTTAACAATAATATTAAGCACTAAATATGTTACATTTTTCAGGCAATACAAGAGCGACATGAAAATTCATTGTTGAAATCAGAAATAGAGAAACTAAGGGAGAAAAATAAGACCCTACGAGAGACCATAAATAAGGCTTGTTGCCCCAATTGTGGGGTCCCCACCACAAACAGAGATGGTGCCATGGCAACTGAAGAACAACAGCTACGTATTGAAAATGCCAAACTCAAAGCTGAGGTTATGATTAGAAATAACTCAAACGAAACATCATCCCTTCATCCCTTTTTTATTACACTATTGGAAAATATATATATATATATATTTTAGACAAATTGTAAACATAACAATATATACATCGTCGTCAGTGTAAAACAATTTTACAATCACGGTTCAATGAGACACCACAACTTCTTCGTGTCGTACTATCAATTTCAAAATATCTTTAAAACTATTATACATTGACAATGCATGTCCTTTAAAACTAACTATTCTACACCGACCATGCATATCTAATTTTGTTGCCATGGTGTAGTTTTTTTTGCAATGTCAACCAATCAGATGCTATAATGTGTATGATGTTTAAAAATAATTCAATAGCTATGATCGATCAACAATATAAATCAAAATTACATTATCACCAGTGGGCCAATCTCATTCAATGTTTTACTATGATTCCTAGCTAATTCTTTTGTATTAAGCTAGTAGCGATCTTGATTGTTGGTTGATTGTAACTCATATAACTTTATTTGAGTCCTAGCCTAGCACTTCTTATGCAGGCGTAGAGCTCCGTTGATTGATATATTCCATTTTTTTTGGCCAGTAGTTTATCATGTCTTTTAATTTTTTATCAATGCATATCAACTAAATCATTTTGATTATCTGTAATTAGCTAGTAGTTTATCATGTCTATTAATTTTATTTTTTTTAATATAAAAATTAAATTATAGATTGTAAAATTACACTCTTGATTGACACATGTGTAGGTAGAGAGGCTCAGAGCAGCTTTAGGGAAATATGCATCAGGGGCAATGTCACCTTCATGTTCCACTAGCCATGACCAAGAGAATATTAAAAGCTCTTTGGATTTTTATACTGGAATTTTTGGTCTCGATGAGTCAAGGATAATGGATGTAGTAAACCAAGCAATGGAGGAGCTTATAAAGATGGCTACAATGGGTGAACCAATGTGGTTACGTAGCTTAGAGACCGGTCGCGAAATACTTAATTATGACGAATATATGAAGGAGTTTGCAGTTGAAAATTCAGACCATGGTAGACCAAAGAGATCCATTGAAGCTTCAAGAGATACAGGAGTTGTTTTTGCAGATCTTCCTCGGATTGTCCAATGTTTTCTTGATGCTGTAAGACACAAATTAATGCTTATACATTGAATTATCATATCCTTGAACCATATGAACAATAATATCATTATATAAATTTCTTAAGTCTTTTTATCTTTTATAACTAAGTGATTTTCTTTAAATAATTCATGAACAATAGATGATTTAATTGGTATGTTATATGCATGACTGAATAATTTGTTTAGAGTACCAATAAATTATAATGGTTGTGATTGATTCAGTGTTCAAAAAATTGCATGCACATAAAAAAAAATACTATATCCTTTTGTTTTGTAGAAGTTTAACAATATTTACTTATTGTGCTATGTTTGCAGAATCAATGGAAGGAAATGTTTCCATGTTTAATATCTAAGGCAGCAACAGTTGACACTATATGCAAAGGAGAAGGTTCTAACAAGAATGGTGCAGTGCAACTGGTAAGGGGCAAATGGTTACCACTGTGGTAGCTACTAGGTATCTTTGATATTGAATTAGATGGGCCTACTGAATTAATGAATTTCTTTTAGGGGCTTCTTTTTCCCACAATTCTTAAAAATTACTTTAGACCGGATTTGACTATCGGGATACGAAAAAACACCGTTTTTCGGATTCACTCATCCAGACACAAGAAAAAACAAGCCCGTCTGAATAGGTAAATCTGAGTGGGTGTAATTTTTAAAAGTAGCTCGTTTTTTATGAGTGCCTATCAAAAAAGACATTATGAAGTTTACAATATTCACACACCAACTATTAATTAGTTAATGAAAGATTTCATAAAACCTTATGCAGGAATGGTAAATTGAGGAAAAAAAACGTTTCTTATAACTTCAGTCGTTTTCATTCACTGATTTTAACTTCAAATGTCTGAAATAAAATTTATTTCTTACTGTAAATCTGAAAGGAACGGTTCATACATGGATTTATTGATAAGGATATTTTATTTTATTATAAGTGGTCCAAACATGACAAGCAAAAGAAAATGATGGTACATTGTAATTTTAAATGATATTTCCTATATTTGAAAATTTTATTCTAATGTTGTAAATGTTTTTGTAGATAAAAAAAAGATTAAGTTAATTGTGGTAGAATTATATGCTTTTGATTAATGGTTTCTTAACACATGCATTAATGTTTCTTTTTAGAAGTGAAGGTTCTTGTCAACTTTTCAGCTCCTTTATTTATCTATTTCACAGAAATATATATAAAGACGTATAAAATATAAAAAGTTCAATATCATTTAAACTTTAGTAACACTTGGAACTTTCCTCTCCTCCATGTCTTGTCTAATTCATCTCATTGGAATCTCTCGCTCTCCATGACAAATTATGATTCCATGCGGTCACTTTTTCACGCATTCACACCGTCAGGACTTTAATGGTAGTCCAATTTTGATTGGATCGTCTAGAAAAAGCAGATTTAATTTTTATTATATAATTTTAAAATACTGAACTTAAATCCTACCGTTCAATCTTAATTGAATGGTCACCGCCGATTGCGTGATTTGTTAACCACACTAAATTGTGGTCCCTCCATGACTTATAAGTGGTTTGTATCTAACCACTTTACAAGTCAGTTTTATAAAGTTGATTTAGGTCCAATCCAAAATCTAAAAACATATATGCTTTGTAGCAAATATCTATATCTATGGATATATGGATATTCTAGTTTTTCACTTTTGTTTGAAAATAGTTGATGTTGTAAAAAATGTGTACTTTGGATTGAATACATAATTTTTAAACAACTATACATATAAAATGAGGCAGTAACATTTATTCCATGTACAAAACTTGAAGATGGAAATAGAAACAAAGGTAGAGGAAATTCTAAGATGTGGACATATTGCACATTTTTCCAATGATAAATACTGTGGAGGCACAGAGCATATACTACTTAACTTGGACATGAAATCATAAAACTCTAACCTTAATTTTGTATTTGGTACGTACAGATGTTTGCTGAGTTGCAAATGTTAACACCAATGGTTCCAACTAGAGAAGTGTATTTTGTCAGATACTGCAAACAATTGAGTGGTGAAAAATGGGCTATTGTTGATGTGTCCATAGACAAAGTAGAAGACAACATTGACAAGTCCCTAGTGAAATGCAGAAAACGCCCATCTGGTTGCATTATTGAGGATAAGTCAAATGGACATTGCAGAGTATGTAATAGCAGCAATTCAAATTCTAATTTATTTCCATTTTTGTTACATAATGTATGGAACATAATTTGGACTATATAATTTTGTTTTCTTCATTCAATTTATGTGAGAAGTTTTTTTTTTTTTTTTTTAACTCAATGTAAAATTCTTTTGATATTATTTTTATGAAGGTTTATTGATTTTTCTTTTGGATTTAAATAGGTAGTATGGGTTGAGCATTTGGAGTGTCAAAAGAGTGTAGTTCATTCAATGTATCGCACCATTGTCAACAGTGGCCTAGCTTTTGGGGCAAGGCATTGGATTGCGACCCTTCAACTTCAATGTGAACGTCTAGTTTTCTTCATGGCAACAAACGTTCCCATGAAGGATTCAACTGGTGAGTAATGAATTATCATAAGAAAAATGTTATTTTGTAAAATTGTACTTTACTAAGTAGTAAATAATGTACACTAAAATGATTAGTGATGAAAACAAAATGTTAGGTGTTGCCACATTGGCTGGAAGAAAAAGCATTTTGAAGTTGGCACAAAGAATGACATGGAGTTTCTGTCAAGCAATTAGTGCTTCAAGCTTCCATACATGGACTAAGGTTACTAGTAAAACTGGAGAAGACATAAGGATTAGTTCTAGAAAGAATTTGAATGATCCTAGTGAACCTCTTGGATTGATAGTTTGTGCTGTTTCTTCTATATGGTTGCCTATATCTCCTAATGTTTTGTTTGATTTCTTGAGGGACGAAGCTCGTCGAACTGAGGTACCGAGTTTAATATAGTGATTCAATCATATTTTACCTGAGATATTAGGAAATGATATAACAAATGACATTATGGTTAATGTGCATAGTCATTAAACATTTTTTGTGTTGACAATTACGATTATGACAGTGGGATATAATGTCTGGTGGCGGGACAGTACAATCCATTGCAAATTTATCCAAGGGACAAGATAGAGGCAATGCAGTAACTATCCAAGTAAGTTACTCAATATTCAAAACTGAACATATTGAACAAAATGCAAGTTATATTACATTTAAAACATTTTCTAACTTCTAAGAAAAATAAGAGGTTTTTTTCTTCTCCCTTTATAGACAATTAAATCAAAAGAAAACAATATGTGGATACTGCAAGATAGCTGCACAAATTCTTATGAGTCAATGGTGGTATATGCGCCTGTGGATATTACTGGTATTCAATCTGTGATGACCGGATGCGATTCGAGCAATCTAGCCATACTGCCCTCCGGATTTTCAATTGTTTCTGATGGCTTGGAGTCGAGGCAAATGGTAATTACTTCGAGGCGGGAAGAGAAAAATACAGAAGGAGGATCTTTGTTTACAATAGCATTCCAAATCCTTACAAATGCTTCTCCTACAGCCAAATTAACTATAGAGTCTGTGGACTCTATGAACTCTCTTGTATCATGTACATTGAGACACATCAAAACAAGTCTAAATTGCGAAGATGGTTAGTCAAAATTAGAAAATTTCTAGATAGATTTAAATGATTAGTAATAAAAATATTCTGCTTTCATTCTCTTTTTAGGTTAGTATCTGGTTTGGCAAAAAATAGCTAGGGCTTATTCCATAAGAAAGGAGGGTTTGGAATCACCTCTTTTATATATTATTTGATAAAGTATGAATACCATTTATCTATGTTTGCAATATTTAAAACATCGGTTGATGCATTAAACATATTTAAACCCCAAGTATCTTGAATTACAGTTCGAGCTAAAACATTTGACATGACAAGAAGATAGAAAAGCATGAGCTTGAGTTACAATTAGCATAATCATGAACATCATCACAAAACATTTTTTCACTTGGCTCACTACCATAACTCTTTTTAATATTTTTTAACTTTTCTTGGTGATGTTTCAGATTTTGTTCAACACTCACACAAAAAAATATTGTATTAGACCTTTATTTATAGACAACAAATTCGTAAAAAAAAAAAAAACTGTAAGATGAATATATGAAAATATTTCTATTACATATATTGTATCGCATTTAGGAGGAGGTTGAGGGGGAGCAATCAGGCATTCAGTTTCAATAAGAATGTTTTAATTGAAAATTTTAATTACTTTTTGCGACTTTCAAATTATAAAAAAGCCCAATTAACCATGTTTATTTTCCTACGACAACAATAATTTAACAAATATAATATAAATTCTTAGACATTTTAACAACACCAACAATATAACTTTCATATCGAAAAAATTATTTAACGTTATAGTTAGAGTAATTAAAAAGTCAGCCCAAAATTCATATCCCCTTTATATATAGCATAAATAATATTGTGTTAAGAAATAAACTAAAAGCACAAGATCAAAGAAGAAGAGGAAGGAGAAGATGAAAGTACTTTGTATTATTCTCTTCTCAAGTGTACCTTTACAATACAATATGAGCCCTATTTATAGTACCCAAGATGAGTAAGTGACTGATCAAGGTAATTAAGGTCCACTAACTATTCACTTACTAATGGGGGTTATAGGAAGGTGGAAGACTTAAGGATGGACATCCACTAAGTCATTATTTCATAACACTCCCCCTTAGATGTTCATCAAGATATGCCTCATTAAAACATTACTAGTGAAAAACCCAATGGGAAAAAATTGCAGGAAAAAGAGTACAACATTCTTTTGTGTCATAATCTGCCTCACTAAAAACCTTACCAGGAAAACCAAGTGGGATAAAACCATAGTTAAGGGAAAAAAAAGTGCAGAACACATTTTTGTCTCCCCCTCATAAAAACAAGAAAGAAGTTTAAATAATCTTTTTTATTAGTTACTCAAAATCTTTATTTGGCGATGACTTTGTAGAAAGATATGATCTATCTTCATACTCTTCTCCAAATTTGCGGCTCTTGAGATATCTTCATATTGAGTTGTTGAAAGAATCTTCTTTTAAAATTAGAAAACCGCAAATTTCTTGTATGTATAAAATCATAATTTTTAATAAAGAGCATTCTCCACTTTCTTGATGTGGTGTTAGCATTTTTCAAACAATTGGGTGATATTGTTCTTTCTCTTAGGTACAAATTGTATGTTTGACTTTGCTGCAATATCTGTATTGACAAAACTAAAACACCACAATATATATATATATATATATATATATA
>Ga0315914_1001796_pt1 | contig 32671 bp, 13 predicted proteins | sample MpolenodulesMG_FD_203920 | JGI IMG/M metagenome (GOLD analysis project Ga0315914, IMG submission 203920) | Medicago polymorpha root nodule microbial communities from Los Angeles, California, United States - elongated nodules | ecosystem: Host-associated > Plants > Roots > Nodule | place: USA...
TCTCTCAACTCCTCTATAAATAGGGATGAAGACTTAGAGAACAAATATATCTAGAGAACAAGCAAAGGCCAATACTCTGTGCAAAAACGTCGAAAACAAACATCAACAACTTAGAGAATTCTTTCAATTGTTTTTATCTTAGAATTCCTAAGTGTCTAGAAAAACAGAGTATGTTCTGTTTCGTACTGTATTGTGAATACCTCTGATTGTATATCAAGTATTCAAAACCTTATTCAATTCTCTGTAATTGTTTAGTTAAGTCTCTTTCAGTTGTGATTGAGCAAAAGAAGTCTCTTGGAGTTGTCCTTGAGCATAGAAGTCTCTTTCTTGTGTGATTGAGCATAGAAGTCTCTTGGAGGTGTCCTTGAGAAAAGATAAGTCTCTTTCTTGTGTGATTGAGCAACTTGTAATTTGAGATTACATTTTAGTGGAACTCTCCTTGGAAGTGCAAGGAGGACAGGACTACTTCCGGTTTGTGGAATGAACCTGTATAATTGCTTGTGTTCTTTCTTCTTCTGTTCTTTACATTATCCGCTGCACATCGACTCTGAACTCACTCAGACTCTGAACCTGAGGACAGTTATCTAGAACGTAAAAGAAGAAGTTTCCAAAAACACAATTCAACCCCCCCTTCTTGTGGTTTTTCTCACCTTCAATCTCAAATTACAATTGCTCAATACTACAACTAGTATAAGACTTCAAATTACTCAAGCACAACTACAAGATATTTCCTATGCTCCTGAACACAATCAAGAGACTTCCAATGCTCAAGCACAACTGCAAGAGACTTCTATTGCTCAAGCACAACTGCAAGAGACTTTTATTGCTCAAGCACACAAGCAAGAGACTTCTAATCAAACAGAATTACAAAGAAGTTTGTTTGAGTTTTGAACACTTGACATACAAACAGTGGTGTTCACAATACAAATCAGATACAGACTCTTAAGACTCTTAAGACTATAGAATTTCTAAAATATGAACTTTGCTAAGAAATTCTAAGTGACTTTACATGCAGAACAATAACAAAGTATGAACTTTGAATTGTTGTGAGAGTCTAGCTTTTGTGTGTGTCTGTATTCGTTGTGTATTATCCAACTAGTAAGTCTTCACTCCTTTATATAGAGGTATGAAAGATACATTGGAAACTTACCAGCACACAAAAAAGAGTCATTTGAAGCTTGATGAAAATCACCATTGATCTTTTGCCTGATATGGTTGTTGTCCTATGAAGGATCAATTTCAAATGCATTCCTAGTATGAAGGAACATTTCTGCAGGCAGAGCTTTTATCCTTGTCTTGTTGCAGAGACACGAACAAAGTAGTGGAGGAAGTGGTTGTACAGTTCGTACAATTGTCCTTTGTCAACACTCTTGATAGAACAAGCATCCAATGCTTTCAAATTTCATCTCAAGGGCCGTTGTTACACTCTTTCAGTCTTTTGCAATGCTTAGGCGTGATTAAATCAAATTCCCAGCTTTTGACGCTTTAAGTCTTTCATCTCCTGATGAACTTCAGCTTCTGGTGATCTTGCTTCTGATGAGGTGCTTCTAACGAACTTGTTTCTGATGACGTCATCACTTCAGGAGCACTTGTACTTCAGATGCACATTTCTTCAGATGCTTCAAGCTTCCTTTTTGTTGATTCCTTTGCTCTATTTTGTTCTTCCAGAACCTTATAAAGATATCAAATTTTGTCTATGGTCCTGTACACTTGAACAAATATTAGCATATCCAATTGACAATTTTTAATACCTTGTTATCATCAAAACTCTAAGGGTAACGTGTGTTAAACATTTTTCGTTCCAACAATCTCCCCCACTGTAAGGGTAATGTTTGTTAAACGTATTTTGTTCCAACACTTTCATAGCCACCCTTCTCTATAGGCACCCAAATATTATACTCCACAATGGGTACCTATTTATTATGGTGCTAAATAGGTGAAGCACCCACTATTGTAGATGGTCTAATTAAAAGTAAATGATACCATGTAATCAATTTTAATTAATATGTGAATAAGTGCACTAAAAACAGAGACATTATTTCTTTCATCGTTAAAAAAAACGTTTTATCAACCTTTAAAGTTTTTGACAAATTAACATAAAAAAGTTGTCATTAAATTTTTTAATTTTAAATTTTTTATTTTAAAATAATTATATTTTTTTATGTCATTTGAATTGGGTTGATCCATTTTTAATTTTTTTTGAAAGTGGTCAGACAAAAAAGAACGTTCTTTAAATAATATATTTTTTATGAGTTTAAATAATATCCTTAATTGTAGCCCTGACTTAACTGAAATAAAACAATATTAAATCATATTGCAAAGTAAAAATAATTTTCTATCGAAATTCAAATAATTGAGGTTACTAAAAAAAAAACTATTTAATATTTATAAAATAATTAAAACAAAAATATTTTAACTTTTTTATTATTGTTTCACATCCATTTTCTAAAAGGGAATATTTCATGTACTTGAAAAAAATATCGTAAATTTTTTAAAAAAATATCGTTAAATTTTGAATACTTCAATTTGACTAATTTAAAATATTTAATATTTTTATTTTTTTTATAATAGTTTTAATTTTATTAATTATACTCATGATAAAACAAATTAAGAGTCATTATAGTGGTTACTTAAATTAAAATGATTCTATTAAATGTCTCATTTATTGGGTCAAAAGAAAAATAATGTTATTTAAATGATACTATTATATGGTAACATGTTTTGATTCACTATTTTTGCTATTTATACTAATAGTATCATTGATAATTTAGGTTGACTCAACTAATAATGAGTTGACTCAACCTCAAGGGTGTGGATTCAATTTCCGCTATTAGCGTGATGATCTTCTTGATGGGGGATCTTTAAGTAACTCTGTAAGTGCTCATTGAATCGCAAGACATGTCCTGACCTTCATGTGTCCTCTAGTAGCCAACTCACCTGAATTATTTATAATAAAAAAACACAATTTTGTTTAAATTGTACATTGTACATTCCGATAGTAGTCATTGAAAAGCCTCAATTTTTCAATGAAAAATTAAAGTTTCTTAATAAAAGAATTTTTTAAAGTCGTGAGGCATATTCTAAATGATTTTTTTTAAAGAAATAATAATAACAAACACAATTTAAATGGAGAATTGAATGATATCCAAAATTAAATTTTAGCAATAACTCAATGATTTTTCAACTTTCCATTTTACTAATTTTCTACAACGTTTGTCTTGATTTTTTTTTAAATTATATTATGTCTTTCAATAACAAATGCACGTAAATGCGTTTTAATACAAAAAAAAAACTTATTTAACACATTTATGGCTAGTTTTATAAAGAATAATGTAAACAACATAATTCACTAATGATCATTGCACCTTAATGATTCGTGAGGTATAAGATTTAATGTTGTTATTGAAAAAAAAAAACCTTAGAGATAAAAAATGTTATGGTGAGAGTGTTGATTTTGTCCAATGTAGGAAAAACTTTAGAGATAAAAGAGCACTCACAAATATATTTATATTTACTTATCTTCAAGGATACTAGCAAAGCTCAAAACTCAGAATTTCGAAATTCAAAGTTTGTCCTTCTACTATTAGATTAATCGCTTAAGTTGGAAAATTACACTGAACTAGAAAATAGATTTTTATTTCAAATTAATCATGACAAATGAAATATACCTTATACCTATACCATCTCTCATCTTGATTTTTTACGAAAAGAAGTTGTTGGTTTAATTGTTCATGCTAATTGGAATTGCTCGACCAAACCTATTGTTCAAAAATTGTTGGTAATTTTATGGGTTTTTTTGAAGGAGTTGAAAAATGACACCACATATTGAACCAAAATCTTAAGTCATCAGGTATATTGATCATCTCACTTATATGATGTTTAGCATCTACTTTAGCATTGAATGTGGAACTTTAACTCAAACTTGACACATTAACATCTAACCCTTAAGTGTAAGACTCTTTGCGACCGTGATATATAAAGACATAACAAAATAATGTTGAAAATTGTTGTATACACATTTGCTTTGGCTGAAAAACACATGTAAATTACTCAAACGCCCCTCGGCAGTTAACTGCCGAATTATGGAACCGGCTGCAGTTAACTACCGAGGAAAAATTCGACAGTTAACTGCCGAAGAAACTTCAAACCTGTTTTTTTTTTTGTGACAAAAACCATAAATTGCCATTATTAATATTTATTGATCTTGAATGTTTCAATCATTATTTTGATACGTTTCAAATAATTGCAGTATTATACTTATGTATATATATCTTAATATGAATATCATTTAAACCTTGACCAAAAAAATAAAGAGCATTTAAGTCCTCAAAAAACATTTCAATGAGTGTAAAAATTAAGCATTTGAATATTGTTTTGCAAATTACTTAAATAAAAAAAAATCGTTGTGCACAACTATTTTAACGATTTTTTTAATTATTTTTATTTAAGTAACGTGCAAAACAATATTCAAATGCTTAATTTTTACATTGATTTAAATGCTATTCTTATTACGATATATATGCATGAGTATAATACTGCAATTATTTGAAACGTACCAAAATATTGGGTCATATTTAGAAACAACGGAAATGGAACATGTGTATGTGTATGGTACCATTGCAATTTTTTTAGAGGTAATAAGATCGTACGAAATGAATAAGAAAGTGAAAATGATGTAAGATGGATCGACTATATATAGGGAAAAAGGCTAGCAGATTGTTGAACATTAAACATAGTATTAAAAACGCAAATCATCCATTTATCATGTTGAAGGAATTGACCGAATTACTTTTTAGAGGAAAAAGGAATTGAAGGTAAATGATGATCACCATTAAGGAATTGAAGATAAATGTGTTATGAATTATCTTTGACCATGCATATAATTTTCATTCAAAACAAAATTCCTACAGTGATAATGTATGATTAAATGGACGTTTCTTAACCAAAATTCTTGCATGTTCAATTTTTTTAACAAAATATGGCCTAATAAGTTTGATTGGTAAATTTGCCTACCTTGATTTATTTTTCCAAAAATTAAAACAAATTTTTGGAAAATTATTTTATTAAATTTTTCGTAGGATATTAAATTTTAGTTGAAAAACTAATAATTTTTTTTGATGGGTTTGGTTTAATATGTAAAAATGATTTTCTATTTACCTATGATATTATTTTCACAGATTAAAAAATTATGAAGAAAATACAACGATTAAGTTATTATTGAGTAATAAAATAGAGTTGAAACTGTATAATAAAACCATAATCAGTTTTTTTCTAGTACAATTTAAATCAGTAATTATTCCCCTATTTTTGTTGTGCATGTCTTTTGTTTATTATAGAGATTCAAAGTAGATACTTTTTTTTTTAATTTTGTTTAAGATTATTAATTGAATTGTTAACATGTATACAAATGATTGACAAAAAATTATAAAATTTTCACCGTAAAAAAGGACAATTGCTTTGGCACGTGAAAATCTTCTCTTTCTTGATTTGATTTTGAATGTTCATAAAAATTACTAAATTAATATGAGTAAGTAATAATAACAAAAATGAAGTAATTAAAAATGAAAATTTTAAATCTTGCTAAATCACATTAGCTTTTTTTGAAGGAAAATCACATTAGCAATTTTTTTTTGCTAAGCCAGGAGATTGGACAGACATCAGGGGGAAGCAACGACATCCCAACTAGTTTGACACCCCGCAGAACCCCCATCCTATGCCGCCAATCTCAGATAAAAATTTTATTAAAAAAAGGGGAAAAAAGTACATGAGGGGGGACTAGGCCAAAACCCTCAAAAAACAAAGCAGAAACAGAAAAGGAACATAAAACTGAAAGAAAACAACAGACATAAAAAAAAACATCTGTCTACGGGAACCTAGGACGAGGGAACCCTCTCCGGTCTAAGAAAGTCTGAAGAGTCTATTGATTCATGTTTTGCACTTCTTTTGATATTCACCATTTCGTTCACCCTTTTCTTTCGCCAGGCCTCTGAGATATGCTTGTTGCTGATGCAACATGAACCTTCTTGAGATTGTAGTCATTTCTTTTCTTTCTTTTTTTCATTTCCTTGCCTTGCAAACAAAAATTCAAATTAGTTTTTTTAGAGATACATTATTACAATTAATATTAGTAATAATTAACTTATATGATATACTTTTCTTTTTATAGAATTATATGATTTCTTGGAAATACAAATTTAGAAAACAATGGTCCAAACAATAATGAAAAAACTAAAACACGGCGTATATTGAAAAATAAAAAACAATCAATAAAGTCCTTCTAAACATGCGCATAGTGGCATGATTTTTTTTTAGGGAATAGTGGCATTTTTTTTTTGAAGTAGGGAATAGTGACATTATTTTTTTATCACATAAATACCCTTAATCAATATATAAAAATGGGTTAGGATTAAATGATATTAAAGTGTCAAAGTTAATTTGATACCAATTTTTTGCCATTGATTGATTTTAATACAATGATGATATTGATTAAGTTAGTTAAGGTGGTCACGTGATGACCATGCTGCAGTCAAGTCTAAGTTTTGGTCTCCCGGTGGTATTTCCTCTTTCTCTCATATGCTCCCATCTCCATGAGTTAGTGTGTTTCTGATTTGACCTCCCATCTCCTCAGTTATCTAAAAAAAAAAAATGAAGGTTATAGATTTGCTACTTGCTTAGTTTTTTAGGTACTATGTTCCAGCATAGGTACATTGATAGACGAAACATGGATTCCTCAAGTTCAAGGCATGATGTTCGGAAAAAGGCAAAAACTTTACGTTATACATGACCTTGATCATAGCTATGTAACAATAAAATATCAATAAAATTGATAAACATCATTTCCAAAAACAAATACTACATAAAAATAAATACTTCATATATATTCTAATTGATATGTGATGCATTTCTTCCTTTCTCTTGATTGGTTTCCAAGTCCAAAATAAGAATCCGGTAAAAGACAAAGAACATATAAACACCAATTTTGAATAAGAAATCACAATATTCTTCACACACACAAAATCACAATAAAAAGTAACATAAGAATAAGAAATGTTAATCAAACACTAAAACAATAAAAAAATAAAAAAAGGAAATAAACAAATAAAAGAAAAGATAATGTGGTTGAAAGTGGTTTTGTTATGAGAGGAAGAGGTAGTTTTTTTTTTTTTTTGAAGGAGAGAGGAAGAGGTAAATGAAAGTAATGAAAAACAATTTGTCTATATATAAGAAAAAAATCATGTCATGATCAATTTTGATTGGTTAATGAAAAATAAATGAGTCATGATCAATTTTGATTGGCTAATAAAAAATAAATGAGTCATGATCCCTTTTGATTGGCTGATAAAAAAGCATTAAATGAGATGAGAAATTTGAAAATGTCATGTGTACTTTTCAAAAAAATTATGGCAAATGCTTATAATAGAGATGATGGATGCATAAGTATTATTTTCACCCATATGTTTATAATTTTATATGTTTTCATTTCTCTATTCATGCATTGTGTTTTAATTTTGTTTTCTTTATTTTTTGTTTTTTTATTACAACAATCCTTTTTAAATATTTCAAGGAATTTATGGTAAGAGCAATCACACAAGTAATATTGAACCCACATTTTCACTTAAAATGTATAATAAGCATGTATTTTGTCAACTCAACATAATATATCTACATTTTTTCTATTTTCAGATTCTACCGAAGACCAAAATTGTAGTAATTTGAAATAATAAATGTTGACTAACAAAATAATGGAAACCCGAATGACATCTAAAAACTAAAATTTTAGATAAAAAAAATTCAAACAAATGACATTCAAAACTAACAAAACAGTTCATCATAATGACGTGAGACTAACACCACATATTCATCCAAAACCATAAAGCATTAGGTATGTGTGTAATCTCGCTTATATTTTTCTGACCAACTCCTCTTTCATCTAATGTGGAATTTGAACTCACATACGACAAATTAACTTCTCTCTCCTAAATGTGAAACTCACTACATCTGTAATATGATGACATAACCAAATAAATTAACATTGAGGCACAACATGGTAAAAAGGGTGGGTTGGTGGTGGTTTCATGAAGAGATGGTTATATTCATTTGTTTCATGAGTATAGAGAAAATAAACCAGAAAAAGAAATAAAATAAAAAATGATTTTAACGTGAGAGAAATTATAACGAAAAAAAAAGGAGTGTGTGCTTTGACCGTGGGAGTATATGCAATAATGTTAGTTGTTAATTTTGCTGTTTGTTGAAAAATTATGATATTTGGGGGTAATTATTTTACGACAAAATTAAACTCATTTAAAAAATCGCAACATCAATTTAAAATTTCTAATAGCATGTATTTGTAAACTCAGTAAAACATAATGCATTTTTCCAATGTTAGATTCTACAAGACCAAAATTGAAGGAATTTGAAATAAGGAAGGCTTAATAAAAAAAAAAACATGAAAGCGAATGACATCAAATAACCAAAATTTATGATAAAAAAATTAAATAAATGAGATATAAAAGCTAACAAAATAATTCATCATAATTTTGGGACTTCCAATGGATCTGACACTGAGTTTTATCACCACGTTAGACTATATGAGATACCACACAAGTGAGATTGATATCACATATACACCCAAAACCTTAACTCAATAGTTATACGATTCATCTCACTTATATGTTGTTCAAAATATACTATTCCATCCAATATATAATTTTAACTCACACATGACTCATTAACATCTCTTATTCATGTTTGCAACTCTCCGAGTCCATAACTGTGTGACATAGTCAAATAAGATCAAATGAAGATGCAATATGTTTAAAAAAGTTGGTTGGTGATAGTTTCATTTTGGAAGGTTTATGTTCCTTTCTCACATGAAGAGAGAAAGGAAATTAGAACCAAACAAAAGGATACGAAAAAGGAATTTGAACATGACAAAAGATAAGGAAAAACAACTATGCATTGGTGTTTTGTTCGTGAAGGTATAAGAAATAGTGTAAGTTGTCGATAAATCTATGAGTTTATTGAAGGAGTTGGGGATTTTTGGAAAATTATTTTATCAAAAAATTAGATTCAATTAAAAAAAAACGACACATATTTTTAAATATCTAATAAACATGTATTTATCAACCCAGCATAACACATTGACAATTTTTCATTATCATTTGCCACCAACGGCAAAAAGTAAATAAATTTGAAATAATCGATGTTGAATGAAAAAACTCACACAAAGAGAGAATGACATTCAAAAACTAAATTTTTAGATTGAGAAGTTAAAGACTTAATTGCAGTTTTAGTCACCTATTTTCAGCAACTCATGAAATTGGTCCGTTCATTTTAAAATCACTCAGTTCTGGTCCATTTCTACTATTTTTAGACTCAAAACAATGATGTGACATATTTTAAATGATCTAACATACAATCTTATGGTGTAGAATGATCAATATCCATGTAATTACCTGAAAACTCCCCAAAAGTTTCAATTTAAATATCACAATTTTTAAGTTCAAAAATCTGAAAAGAGGTACCAAATCTGGGTAATTTTGAAATTGAGGGACAATTTCCATGACAGGGTGAAAATAGGAGGACCAAAACTGTAATTAAATCAAAATTAAACAAATGACGTCCAAAAACTAAAAAAAGTAATAGTTCATCATATTGTTGTCCGCTCTGGAGATCCTACAATGAGTTTGATCATCACATTAGATTAAAAGAAACCACACAAGTTAATTTGACACCACATCTTTAACCTAAACCTTAAGGCAGTAGGTATATGGGTCATATCCCTTATATGTTGTTCAACATCTACATTTGCATCTAATGTAGTGAAACTTTAACTCACACTTGACACATTAACATCTTTCCCTAAAGCATGAGACTCTCTACATCTATGACCTACCACCAGAAACTACTCATGTTTCCCCCACAAAGTTTGAACTGGTCTATGATATTGTCTCTAAACTTTATGGAAGAGCCAACACTGATGTTGATAGACTCATTGGACACAAAGCAACCACACAGATGAGCATGATACTACATCGTCATTCAATATTTTAAATTTGACAAAATTCTAACCCGTGCTTGGCACGGGTTTCCATACTAGTAAATCATAAAGTTAGAAATGATCCTTTAAAGGATCAATTCATAAAGTGTGCAAATAAAGAAAAGCTGAAGCAAGAGAAAATGAAATAGTGTTCATTCGAAAAAATACCTCAAATGATAAGGGCAAATGAAGAAAGGTAGTCTTTACTCACTTATGTTCAATGATATTGAAAGATATATCAATTTAGAATGGACAAAGTCGATAAAGATTGCTTTCTTCCTTTTTTGAACTAACTTATTTTTTGGTGAATCATTATTTGGATTCATTTTTTGTTTTTAATTTCTCGTTGAATAAATCAAGATATTTTGAGTTTTATTTTCAAATGATGATTCAATGTGTCTTTTATGTTCAATTATTAGAGTCAATTCAGTTATGACTTGTGGTATTCTATATTGTTAAAAAGTTTGAAAACTATAAGTTTTTTGTCCCACAACGTTAAGGAAATTTTGAGACATAAATTGTTAAGTTTACTTGAGGATATTGAGTTTGGGGAAGAGATATGGTTATAGAACAAAATTGAATGAGGAAGAATTAGCTCTAAAATAATTCATATAGTTACTATTATTATTGTCGCGTCATTTTTTGAAGATCAAGGCTATTTGATTAGCTTTTGACTCACTTTTGTTCACGACTGAACTTTTAATTAATTTTCAAATGAATGAAAAAAAGTTCAAACATCATTTTAAAAGATTAAGGGTACGGGAGTTAGTTATATTTAGGGAAGGTGTTAGCACCCTAAATATCCATAGTATTCTATGGGAACCTCTTGATTTTATTTAATTAATTGTGCTATAAACTTGCTTGTTTTTGAAAAAGAATTTAAAGTGATTAAAGAAAAAAAAGACTAATTTTATTTACATTTTTTATTGTTTGGAAGGACAAGTCCTTTGCCTACGTACCCGTGAGGGATCAAAACCTCGTAGTTTTGAAAAAGGTTTTAAAATGAAAGGCCAAATGGCAATATAAGTTTGTTTGTATTTTTTATGTTAAAAGAAAATGACATAAAGTAATTTAAAGTTGATTTCAATTTTGATTTATGAAAAAAATAAAATAATGAATCAAGGTTTATTGTGAAAAAGTTTTTTTTTTGTGATTTTGGTGGTTATTTGCATATTTTTTGTTTTTGAGTAATAATAAAACTAAAATTAAAACTATCGGAGCAAGAAAATAAAAGCGTAGACACTTTGTGGCGACGTTGGATCACCACAAAGACCATTAACCTAAACTATAGAGCATAAAAATAAAGCATACACCCACACACGCACACATGCATGATTTACATTAAGCTTAATATACATTTTAAGGTCTGCGAAAAAACAAATGACATAAAAGAAATAAATTATTTACATTAAACGTAGTTTACATTCTAAAATCCATGCCCTAAACTACGAACTAAATTAAAATGCTAAAAATTAAACTAAAATGCATGAATTATTTACATGCAAGCCTAATATACAAACTAATAATTTAAAATGTTTGACAATAAAATGCGAAAGTAGACTAAAATAATATGTGATTCAGTAAAATAAAATGTAATTAAAATAACAAATGCATGAAAAAATAAACAAAATAAAAAAAATGAATGCAGGAGGGGGGGGGTGCAGCGGTGTTATGGGGGGTGTGGAAAATAACAAAAAATGGAATTGGGCTTTAACAAGAAACAGGGCGTGTTGGGCTTAAGGGGGTAGATCGGTTCGGTTCTGTTTGGAGGGTGAACCAGTTTAAGTGAACCGGTTCATGGATGTACATAAATAGAGGTCAGCCGGTTCATAAATAGTTTAAGTGAACCGGTTCATAATTTTCAAAACAAATACGTATAGGCCTAGATCTACAAGAGAAGTTCTTATACCTTTTTTTTTTCTTTTCTTTTGGATTCGGCTTCACTTCTCCTCCTTTTGATCTTCTGTGTTTGATTGATAGCGCGGTTCCAACGTTGAGGGCATAGACTTGTGGTGCTCGACCGGTTTGATGTTTGGATGGGGTTTGGATGTTATTGAATTCGGTTTTGAGATTTGAGGGAGGTGGGTTTGTGATGACGGGTTTGATGCTTCGTGATTATTTGATTTGTGACTGTTAGGGTTACGAAAATTGGCTTGAGAAGTTAGATTTGGGATGAAATTGTTTCTGTATGGATTTGCAGGTTTGATGGGTTTTTGTGTTACGATGAATTTTTTTGTCGTGAAATTGTTTAGGTTTTGATGAATTTCGGTCCCCTCTGCTGATGAATTGCAGGTGTTATTTATAGTACCAGTACTGGACCTTAGGGTTAAAGAGCAAAAATTGGCTTTTAGATTGGAATAAATCGGATTTGGATGAAGAACGCGTTTCTGTTCTTGGCTAGTGAACTGGATTCGCGTGACAGGTTGTTTTTGGGTTAGGACTGGCGTGTGACAGACTTTTGGACTTTATCAAAATAATAACGAAAATAATAATATATAAAAAAGGGTGACTATGCAGATTTGGCAAATTGGACTTATCTTAAAAAGAAGTAATTAAAAAATAAAAAGAAATATTGAATAATTAAAAAAATAAAATTAAGATTAATTAAAAATAAAAGATGGAAATAAAGATTAAAAATAAAGAGAGAAGAGGGCCCGACTCGGAACCAAAAAATGAGGTATTTTAAAATACCTCACTGCCGAATTTTCCACTTAAAAACAGAGATTGATCGGGGTCAAGCGACGCTCAGTGGAATTTTCGGATCAAAAATTGGGGTACGACAATTATAGTATATTTGGATCCTCATGAGACATTATTGTTCCTCCTCTCAATCAAGTTAAGAAATTAATTCATATAGATCAAACTCAGCACCCTCAATAACTAGGGTTTCTAGTGTCATAAAGAATTGACTGAAAAGAGAAATTCTATTTTGTTTAATTGAAAGACTCTATTAGGACAGTCATGATACTAGTCAGCTCATTATAAATTTGGAGCTACATAAGATGGATGTCAATACAATGTTTCTTAATGGCAACATTAATTATACAATATGGTGCAACTTAAGAAAACTTTTGTGTCAATTGATACAAAGTAGATGGTTTGCAGGAAATATGAAATCCACTTACGAGTTAAGAAAGTTGTCTTTTTATTGTTATCACAAATTCTCATATAGTATTTGTCTCATTTGGCCTTGAAATAATATTATGGAGAGTTGTGGATTAAGTAAGCTCAGTGGGAGTGAATTTATATTCCTAGTTTAATATGTCAATTTCATTTTATTTAGTCAACAATGATATATGTTTATTATATGAAACGAAGGAAATCTCTAACAAAAGTTAGTGATGAAAGATCATGAGGACACCTCTTTTGTATTAGGCATTTCAATACTTAGAGATTTTTCCCAAGGTATTATTCAGATATCACAAAAGAGTTATATCAATAAACTTGAAAATGAATTTGACATAATAAGTAATGGGTGACCTTTATCACTGAGAGAGACTTTTCATTCCCAAATATTGCTCATTAAAAAAAAATTATGAATTCAGAAAATTAAGTATTTTAATATGCTTTGGCTATAGGATTCTCATGTGATCTTATTATACACATTCTGAAATAGCGTATATATATTAAGATTTTTTGGCAGATACTTGAGCAATTCAAAGTTAGAATTGTTGAAAATGCAACCATAAAGATTATTAAAGAGAACAAGAGAGCTTATGCTCACATCAAAAATCTGACAATTTGGAGATCATTAGTGTGTTAGACTCTGACTTTTGGATGTGTGTATATAATACACATCCTAACTCAGGAAATGACTGTAAGTATTTGTGTAACTTGGTTGCATAGTATAAAGGTATTGAAAGACCACTTTAAGTTATATAGTGACATAATGTAGTCATATAATGTTTTAATAACAAAGTTTGTAAGGTTCATTACCTTATAGATTATTGTTGTTAAATGATAGAACATGTAGAGACAAACTTTATGCTAACTATACTATTAATCAAAGACATGACACCTGAGGTCTTTCATATGGTTGTTGTCATTAAGGATGTCTTGGATTAGTGGGAGTCTCTTTTTATTTTATGTTCTATACTTTTGTATTGGTAACGATACAGACTTTATGTTATGATTTTCTGCAGAAATAAAGTTCGTGAGGTTACTATTGTTATAACCATTTCTATATCATTTGTGCAAATTTTAAATTTGCAAAACTTCAGTTTGATTTTATTAAAGACGTTAGTTGGATCAGTTGGAAATAGACATGATTTAGAGATCACATTACATGAAATTTCCATGCCAGTCATCCATATTGATCTATGCCATCATGTGCATTGATATGGTGGTCGTTGGGGTTCCGTCACGTTATACATCAGTGACGACAGCCATAGTGGTCCCATTATTAATGTATGAGGTGGACCAAATTGTAAAGTTGAAATCTAAAGATAAATAGCATTCAGATGCGCGCCTAAAGAATTCTGATATAATTATTAAGATATGTAACCCAAGTGGGAGATTGTTGGAATATTTTATTATTTAATAATATTCCTGTAACATCCCAGGCGACTTTAAGCATTGTCGACTGACCCTACAAACCAACACGAGTCTTTTCACCATGTTTTGTCCTCACTCGCACGCTTACCGGAAAACTTCCCGGTAGGTCACCAATCCAAAGACTACTCCAAGTCAAGCACGCTTAACTGTGGAGTTCTTATGGAATGGGCTACCAAAAAGAAGATGCATCTTGTTGATATAGGTAGTACCGAACAATTCTTATAAGCCTTCATTCAACCATGAAGTCCCATACCTGCATGGCCTCAGGATCCCTCTCATTCCAGTGTAATTTGGTCTGTCTAGAAGCTGTCGGGAGCCGCTCATTGGCGTGCCTTGTGCACCGGCGACCACTCCCCGCCCTCGTCACCCTTGGGTGTTACAATTTAGATATCAGTATGTGGGCAAATATCAAAAGAATCAGTTTGGAATGGTCCGAATCGACCCAAAACCCTAAAACGACAAAGACAAGAGTTGTTGTACTGAGCAACTCGCCATGGCCACCAAATCACTCGCCATGGCAAGCTGGACAATTTCTTCACTCGCCATGGCCACCAGTTTCCTCGCCATGGCGAGCTTAGACAATCAGCTTTGGGGTAAAATTCCATTTTCACTCCAAAATCCCAATTTTGAATCCCCAATGCCCAAATTTGTCAGGTTTATCTAAACGTATATAGACATAAAAAGGTACTCAAATCCATATAAAACTTGAACCAAAACATCATTCCATCACAAATCACCATTTGATCCATTTTTGTAAAACTTTCAAAACCAAACAATTTCACACCACAACTCTATGATTATGATTACCCAAGGTTTCAATCATCAACAACAACATCTCATAACAACAACATCATCAATTGAATGTGAATTCATCAACATTCCATCAACAACAATATCATACTTCACCAATTTTGAGCAAAAACACAAAGTATATGTGTGTGTGTGTATATATATATATAACTTGAGCATGTAATTTTATCATTAACTACTTAATTATCATCAAATTCACATACTCAAACATTACATCAAAGCATAAGCACGAATTTTACCAATTAAATTCACAACAATCACTTTTCACAAATAAGCACTTGTGGGTTTTAAATAAAAAAGAGATTATACAAAAGATTATTAGAGAATACTAGCCCCCTTACCTCAATTCTTTACAACCCTAGCTTATGCTTCACTTTAGCTCCGATCCCTTGAATCTCTACCCTCTTCTTTCTCTCCTTGTTCTCCTCTCTTCAAAACCTTTTTTTCTCTTCCTCTAGAACTTTCTCTCTCTACCTCTCTCCAAAACTTATGAAATGAATGTGTAACTCTATTTTCTCTAATGACTAAAGTTTATATAGGCTCTACACAATTGCGCTTAACCCTCTTAATGTCTAAATGGGCTCAAAACACTCATTAACCAATTTACAAAGTTTCTAACCTCTCACGGTAAAAAGTTATCGAATAGTTACCGGCTCTAGACTAATTACCCCAACCGATTAGTAACTTGGTAAAAATTATAATTCCCACTTAACACACTACAAATAATTCTCACCGTAAAATTATTAATTTACCCTTGCTCACAAAATGATCAAAATACCCTTCTACGCCAAATCCCACTAATTCCAACCAAACTGCACACAGAGGTAATTAATTACATACAAGCACATATAAATACACATAAATAAATAATAAAATAAATCTAACGAAAAACGGGTTGTTACAGGTATGTTTGCAATTCCAAAGGTTTGATGTGATTTGAATCTATTAATAATTGTAGGGTGGTGGTAGTGTTTTATGGACGAAGAGATTGGTTGAGATGTGTTGAGAAGATGGTTTGTGTGAGAGAGCTGTGGAGAATCAATCTTATGATGTTATAAACATGTTAGTAATATTAAGGAACATAATGTAACCCTTGAGTAGATTTTATTTTTTTGTGGTGATTATAGTTTTCTTGGTGGTTGTTGAGTAGACGTTACTCATTGCAAAATTACATTTTTTACATAATCGAAATAATACAAAACTTTGTTGATCTTATCTGTGTTTTTATATAGGTGTCTGCAAAAAACCAACTCAGAATTTGATATGTAGATTGAGATTTTGGTGTTTTTTTTTTTTAGTTTTTAATAGTTTAAAATTCATAATTAATCTGTCCAATGTCACAAAATTTTAATTTTATGCAGAAAGTCATATTTTAATGTCTTGTACTTGCCTGCAAAAAATCATGATAAAATTCAACGTTCATGTCACTTTTCTGAAGTTTATGTCTATAATAAAAAATAAGACTTCAAAAATAGAAAAACTCACAAATATCATATAGATAGAAACTGTATTTTTTTATTACATTTTTTTTAACGTGATGTCTACACGGATTAACAAATCCGTGTGCATGCACGGATCCACGTTACTACAGTTGAGGGCTGTTGACCCCACATGTTCATTATTTTTTTAGAGAAAATTTTCATGAATACAATCACAAATCAATTTTGTTAGGCGACACATCTTCATTGAAATGAAAAAATTAAAGAAAAACTATCTAGTCATATCAATTGACATTATTTAATGTTATTCTCTTTTATTTTATTTTTATGTTTTTTGTGCGTGCCTAAATATATTTATTTAGGCTTGTGCCCAAGTAAGTATCCCTCCTTTTTCTAACTAGTAACTAAATAAATTATGATGATGACCCCATATATAATTTCATGTTCAACCCCACAAAAGCTTATTTAGTGCACTAAAGACAAATAATTACACAATGATACTACTACTATAGAGTAAAGGCTAACAAAAATGTGGATTAAGTTTCTGTTGAAAGATAAAAGTGGATTGAGTGATAAGTGAAGGAAATTTTGCCTTATGAACAAAATAAGTACCAAGTCTTCAAAGTTTGAGACACCTCCATTAAAGATGGTCTAATAACTTTAAAAGAAAATGCATTGTTTCTTCATGCAAGAGTCTTAAAGCTATCAGTATTAAAAAATGCATTGTTTTATTAAAAGAAACCGGGAAAAATCCAAGTGCTAGGAGTATATTGAAATCAATAGACCAAATTTGAGCTGACCCTCCAATGGTTGGAGAGGATTTGCTTCACTCTTTCGTATTTGATTTATTTTTTATCCTCCATGAAACCAAATCAACTTAGAAGGATTCATGAAGGTGGAGCCATTTTTATTCATTTTTATCATATATAATTCTTCAATATTAAAGTAATTTAAATTTTTGGATATACAATACTATAATTTTTTATTTTCTAAACTTTTGCACAATATTATGATGTCATCTTTATTAGTTAAAATTTATATATTTTTTTATATATATTTATGATAAATGATCTTGACCCCATTTATTGAAATTTCTCGATCTGTCATTGTTTGTGTGTCAACAAAAACTAGATATCTGCCAATTTGGTATTAATACATGAACTCTAAACTTGTTCTCTATATACAATTGAAACAATCATACTCATCACTTGCATATACTCATCATACTCAATACAACAAGTAGGAAGCTTTTACGAATAAGCGAAATATAATATTATGATGCACATTGCTTTTTCTATGCCATTGACATGAAGAAGACGAAAAATCAATATGCCATGTGATTCACAAAAAACTTTTTCATATTCTTCTTTAATTTTTGTCATTGGCATGAAGAAGACTAAAATCATTGGCTTGTGATTCACAAAACTTTTTCATATTCTTCCATTTTTTACCATCCTTTCATGACAAAAAGTATCCTCCTTCTCAACTTGCTAAACTATATCTATAGCCACTCTCCTAAATTCTAGCTGCGTATTTTTCTTATTCTAATTTTTAGTTTGATTCGAAAATGACACGGTCATTTTAAAATATGATGAAGAAGACCTGACACATACATGGTAAGCACGGAAATCTTGGAATGGAATCTAAATCATTGAAGGGAAGTACCAAGTATAGTACTTATTCATAACCTAATTAGCTTATTGCTCTGTTCTTAAGGGCTATCATATACATTATAATTTTTTAGAGGATTAAATATGTTTTTGGTCCTTATAAATATATCAACTTTTCGTTTTAGTTCTTCTAAAATTCTCCTTCAACTTTTAGTCCTCAAAAAATTATCCATCCTCACTTTTGGTCCCTCTTTTAAAGTAAACTCATATGTAGAATTCATATTTTTGAATAAAATTTTGCAGAAACATTCATAATATTATAAGAATCTCTCCCAAAGAAAATTAGAATTGTTTAACAAAACATGAATTTAATATGAATTTTTATATTTTTGATGGTTAAAAATTCATATTAAATTTATGTTTTGTTAAAAAATTCTAATTTTTTTTGGGAAATATTTTTACAATATTTTACACATTTCTGCACAATTTCATTAAAAAAGACTAAAATTAACTTAAAAATAGCAACCAAAAGTAGCGATTGAAAATTTTATAGGGACTAAAAGTTGAAGGAAAATTTTAGAGGGACTAAAACGAAAAGTTGATATATTTATAGGGAGGAAAAACATATTTAACCCTTTTTTAAAACCAAAATATTCTCGCGCAATCGTGAGACTAATATTTTTTATTTATTTTTTGTTAACATTTTGATTGCTAGAGGAAAGGACTCTAGTATTTGGGTGTTTAGACAGAATGTGTGTAATGACTGACCAGTGAGACTAATATTTAAAGATAACTAAGTAAAGTCTATTAAAATGATAATAAATATTTTTCATACACATCTAACAGATCAAACATCCCAATAAATACATGACTTCAAATTTGTACAAAAATAAAAAACATAACTTAATGATAAAAACTACAACAAATATCTGTCCATAAAAAGTTGGGAAAAGGTAAAAGTGGACAGGAATTGTAGCATCAATAGAAAATTGATATAGGGCCGAAATAATTTTAAGATTCCTATTCCTCTATCCTTTTTGTCTATATCGATACCTATCTATGAAAATCCATGGATTAGAAGTCGTGATATATACGTGTTATTATGCCATCGAAATGATTAGAAACCAATAAAACGGTGTTTGTGAGTGTTACGAATTGAAGAAATCACAACCATTGGTCAAGACACAAATCCAACGGGTGAGAAGGATTGCAAGAGTGTTCAGCGGATCAACAAGGAGTATGAAAAAAAAAATGGATGGACCACTAAAATAAACTACAATTTTTGACTAAAATAAACTACAATTTATATACATAAAACTTATGTTTAAAAAAAATTAAACAATTGTTCAATTTATATGCATAAATTTGGTTTATATTACATAAAGTAAGCTATTATAACCTTCATGGCATCTCCATAAATTTGGTTCCGATAATTTTAAAAACATTCATGGCATCTCCATGAATTTCTACTAGAACATTTTGTAACTATGATGGATTAAATTTAGAGTTCCGGTCACTAACCTCAATTGATTTCTTTATTTGTCCCATGAAACATAGTTGAGCAATTTCATCATTTTTTGGAGTACTATATCTTCTTCATTTGGTGATTCTCCTCTGGAGTCACCCTCACTAATGATAGATTAACTTGCCTTGGACGAAGAGGCTTTAAACACAACCGGTTTCTTGTCTTTCAACTTGCCCTCTTCCTCACTAGATTTGAACCGAGTGATCTCATGCTCATGTTCCTTTAGCTTTCCAAAAAGTGTGATCATGCTAAGAGTGCTTAGATTTTGTGATTCCTTGATAGCGGTAACCTTGGACTGTCATTCCCTTATCATACAACTCAAAATTTTATTAGTGCAATCTTGGTTTGAAATTATTTTACCAAAGTTTTGCAACTTGTTTACAATATGAGTGAATCCCATTTGCATGGAAGAGATGGATTCACCATCCTCTATGCGAAAGAGCTCATATTGTTGCACAAGGGTATTAATTTTTGATTGTTTGACATCATCGGTTCCTTCATGAAGGGTTTCTAATGCATCCCACATAGCTTTAACTGTCTTACAATGAGAGACGAAATGATACTCATGAAATCCAAGGGAGGAAATGAGGATGTTTCTCGCCTTCAAGTCATATTGGACCTTCTTTTTGTCATCATCGCTCCAATCGACTTTTGCCTTTTCTTGTGCTACACCGTTGGCAACAACTTGCGGTTGAAACCACCCATTGACCACGACGTCCCACACATCCATATCCACTGATTGGATATGAACGCTCATACATTTTTTCCAATAGTTGTAATTTTCTTCGTCGAAAATAGGCGCTATATTATACGCCCCATTGGGCTTCTTATTAGCCATATGGATCAACTCTTCCGGTAGTTAGCTGTTAAGAAGAGACCAAGCTCTATGACACCACTTGTTGGTCTATATGGCCAATAAGATTGTAAGCTAGAGGGGGGTGAATAGCTTCTTAAAAGGTTTTTCTGGAGTTTCATAAAAATTGATTTAAACGAAATCGACTATTGGAATTGTGCGCAAACAATCACAAGCAAAAAGATAAACCTATGTGTAATAAGGTTCAATTTAGAATTGAGTGATTCACAATACAAATATTATTAAAAATCAAACTTTAATGTGCCTTAAACAATTTACAAAACTTTAGAGAATTTCAAAACCAAACATATATGAACAATAATACCAAACTATCAATTGAGAACACAATGCATATGAAATTGAAGAATTGAATAGATTTTGGAATGAGATTATTCACTTCACTTTGAAGCCTTGATTAAGCCCAATCAATTTTCTTGAAAGAACCAACTTACAATCCTTACTTGCACCCTAGAAAATCAATGTGACTCAATGTACAAAGTGATTCTAAGAAAAAGTGTTTAATCCTGAAGAATTTATGTGCAATGAGTTTTTGAGACCTAGAGAGAATAGTTGAAAATGATTCAATAATTTGAGAGTTATGAGGAGGAGACTATATATATAGAGGAGTTGACAAGACAAAATTTTCGCGCAAAAATAACATGGTGAATCGATTCACTAAATGAGTGAATCGATTCAGACAACAAAAGTACAAGCCAAGAATACATGAAGGATGACACGATTCAGTGCATAAGTGAATCAATTCAAGTGAGCCTAGGATGAAGAATGATGCGATTCAACCTTCAGTTGAATCGATTCAGTGCGAGTCAGAGAGTTTTATGATACGATTCAAACTGTGAAGAATCGATTCACATGTGATACGATTAGAGGAGTTGTGATTCGATTCATCTGCAGAGACATAGATGAGTCGATTCAGTGTATGATGAATTGATTCAACAAGCCAAAAGATGAACAATGACACTTTTTCACAAGACACAAGTGAATTCTAGACCAAGACACATAGATGTTGGGTGCTTTAACATGCTAACCACAAGGTAATTATCAAAAAGATAAATAAAGCTAAAGAGCATCATCAAAAACATATTCAAACCACATTGTTCCCCCTGATAACACTCGAAAATTTTCGAAACCTACGTCTTGAAATTTTTTGCTGCACATATTTTTCCCATTCAGCGCTCTTGCAACAACGCCTTTTCTATCCCAAACAACATCATCATTATTAAAATAACACTTGCATGTAACCTCCAAAACTAATTTCACATCAAATGTATCTATCTCCCTCATACTTTATCCCTTTCCATTTAATCATACCGGCGTAAGAAACCTCTCCACTTACGGCTAACGATCATTTTCCCTCCCCTCCTCGCTACATTGAGCACTCAACTGAACCTTCTCTAACTCTTGTTTTCTTGCAATTCCCAACTCTTCCTCCCCAACCACTCTTTTTTCTTCCTCATTAATTTTTTATCCCTCAATAATTTTTTCTCCTTCAATCATAATTTTTGATTTTTTTTCCTCCCACTGCTGCCCGTTTCATGTCCTCCTCCATTCTCTATAACAGTTCTTTCCTAACTTCTCCGAACTTATCAAATCAAGGAACATTTTCCCAAACCCTATTCTATCCCAAGTAAACATTATTCATAGCATTATTAAGCTTATCAACACCCTTCACATGAATGAAGCTCAGTAACCTGAATATTTGGCCTTTAGCATTTCTATTTCGAGAGATATAAACATCTGACAAGATACCACAAACCTCAAAAGCCTTAGGCAAATACACATACTACACATGTTCATGAATGTTTGTGATGTAAAAGGAAGCCCTAGAAGCGTGTTGTTTACCATGAATTGGAGCTGGCTGCGATGTTAATTTGCTTTGGGAGTGATGGTGTCTCCTTGTATGTGATCAGCCTCAAGAAAAATTGCGTCCTTGATCAAGCAGTGAATGGTCGTTAAAATACCTTGAATTCTAATGAATGCAATGATTGGCAGCAGGAAACCGTCTTCTGTCCTAAGAAAATCTTGTAGAGCAAAACTTGTCCATCCTATAACCTCCATGCCGAGAAAAATTCCTAGGTCTGTCCTATCCTCGATAACCCAATTGAAACGCTTTTCGGCGTCTGTGGCTCATCTCAGTCATTTCCACTTAATATCCCCCATTTGTGCCACACTAGCTGGAGCCCCACCCCTCCAATACGCCGATGAGTGATGCCGATGTGGTTGCCTGAGGTTTCGCCATGGTTGGCGCCTCTCTCTCTCTCTATCCCATTCTCTAACTAAAATTATCAACCATGATATATAACATAATGAATAAGTGAGCAACAATACCTCTAAAAAGAAAGTGACATGCAATAGTAAATTCAAATTGTATTGTTTAATGAGGTGGGGAGGGGAGTGATCCCTGATTCCCTATCTTAACCCCTCAGATTATCTCTATTCCCGTTCTACTCCATCTCGATTCGTGTGGGTCTATGTAGGGAACCCATCAATATATTTTCTTTGTAAATTCTATATTACTTTTATAACTAGACTCTTGACCCGTGCTATCGCACGGGTCCTACCGAGAAGAAGTTAAACGAATAAGTCGCAACAATGTAAGCATACATAGTTGATAGAAGTTATAACAACATTTAAAAATATGTTCCCTTCTACGACAACAATAGAAACAAAATGAAATGGTAGCATACGTTAAAAAAAAGGTTTGTACTTTAATCACCAAAATACATTACGAAAGACTTCGTGATAAACATTATGTACATTAAGTTCCATAAATACCAATCATAAATACCAATAGTTGACATTTGGCTTGGACATTGGTTTACTACTGAACCATCTATTCATGACCTGAATTTTCAATTAGCAATAATAAGTAATAATTTTTCTTTTATTCAAAATGAAATATTATTAAGTTCCATAAATATTTGAAATTTGACTTGTTATATAGATGACAATCAATTTCAAATTCGAATAGCAATAATAAGTAATGATTTTTCTTTTAATCATAATGAAATATCATTAAGTTCCATGAATATCATTAAATTCCATAAATATTTGTAAACTGTTTTATGTTGACAGTAAAGTTTTAAGTGAAAGGGTAAAGTTTTATGTTGACAGTAAGACAATAAAGTTTCACACGGTGCATTTTTAGAATATAACAGCTGAGCAAAAATGTTGGCAGAAGGATAATGGGAATGCATTCGTTAATATACATGGAAGGTTATGAGATCTACGGCTGAGATGTAGGGGTGATTGACTCAAATCATGGAACATTAATACATGAAAGGTTATGAGATCTACGGCTGAGATGAAGGGAGTGGTTGACTGAGTTGATTAGCATTAATTACGTATTATGGAGGAAAAAAGAGGATGATTAGAATTGTTTTCAATTGCCATTATGACGTTTATGTATAAGAGAGAAAGCGAGGAGTTTGAAAATAGAGTTTGAATCAACGGCTGTGATTAAGTGTGTGGTTGAGAGATTAGATTAGCAATAATTACATGCTTAGGAGGAAAAAATGTAAGGGATTAGGGAAAACATGCTAGCTGATCAAGTCTAACTTTTATAATAAAGGATGAACTTAAAATACTTGGGATTATATGAGAATAACACGAGTAAGGGTAATTTGAATCCTTAATTTGTTTTAAAGAAATTATTTTAATTTTTTTATTTATAAAATGACCAAAAGAGATCGTAATATTTTTAGGAACAGGTACATTGTGGGGATGGGTCATGATCTCAATTCTCAATACCCATTCACAAATTTTCATCCAAGGGTTTCTCTTCCCATCTCTGCACATGCAAAGAAAATTTTCTCATTTGAAGGGCCTCAAATGGGGGAATAACTACGGTATGCCCGCTATCAGAGGGAGATTTTAAAGTAATAGAGTTGGAATATAATTTTAAAGATATTAGGGATAAGTTACAATTTTTTTAAAGAAGGGTTAAGTTACATTTTAAAGATCTCATATTTGAAGAAGTTTTACTCATTGGATTAATTATTACTTGTTTCATTTTAAATGTCCTAATTTAAAAATGTGTGTTGTTCATGATACATACTTTGATCGTATGTTTCTACTAATGGATAAAGACAAAATATAGCATATAAAATGCTATTGGATTCGTCTCGATGAACATAAGATGTTGTTGGATTCGTCTCGATGAATATTTTCAAAATATCAAATTTTCATACTTTTTTGTAATAGATTATTAAAGATATTTAAGTTCAAAATTGTGTATCGACATACGTGACAAAGTCAATTGAGTCACATAATATGGGACGGAATGAGTATTTTTTAGAGGACTTCGTTTCATTAATTTTACTTTCTTTCTTTTTTTTTTTTTTACAAATTTTGACTTTTTTTAAGGATTCATTAAATTAATATTTGAAATTTGAAATTATAGAATGCATTAAATTATTGTCATTAATTATGAAAATCTGATTTTAAAATATTAATTGAAAATTTAATCAGTTTTAAATTTTGTCATTAATTTAAATTTTTGTTTGGATTGACTAAAACTTTAAATTTATTTTTTGAAAGTGATGGAAATTTTAATTTTTTAAATTCGTTTAGAAAAATTATATTTTTTTATATTATTCTGAAATTCAAAAAAATAAATTATCATATAATTTCAAAAACTAAATTCACTTATCTACTTTAGGAAGCATATAATATGTTTTAAAAATATTGTTAGCGAATTATATCACCAATAAATAGATAGTACATAATTTAAAAAAAAAATGAAAATCTAATTTATGGATATGTAGTAAATTATACTTATTTTTTAAGAAAATCTACTAAATTATTCTTATAATTGGTATTTTTAATATTTCTATATTATTTTAATTTTAAATTATTTATTTTTAAAATTATTGTAAAATTCAAACTTTAAATTATTTTTGAGGTTGAATGTAATTCTACGACGTAAGCAACTTTTGTTGAGGATCAATGTGAGGTCTTCGTTTTAGCTTTCATATATGTATTATTAATATATAGATATTTACCAACCTTTGGTTTTCTTTCAAATTAAATTCATTTAAAAATTGTTAATTTTTATAATTTTTTTCTTCATATAATTCCAAAAATACACTGGTGCAAATCAGGGATACAAGACCTGATTTTTAAAGATTTCAGACCTGTTTTTGTGCAAAAGTGGTCTTAAATCTCTAAAAAAACAGGTCTTGGATCCTTGATTTGTACTAGTGATAATACATCCAAATGTCTATTTATTAAGAATATAATATGTTTTAAAAAGTGTTACAAAATTATATAAAATATGAATAGATATCATAATTAAAAATAAATAAATTCTATTAATGGATATGCAATAAATTATAGTAGTAATTATAATTTTGAATGTTGAATGTGTCTGCATTTTTTTAAATTATTATAGTTATTCTTTTTGAATTGACCGAATTGGTTATTCCATTTTGATTTCTTAAAAAAAAATTATTCTAAAATTCAAAATTTAAATTATTATTGAATTGAATGTAGTATTGTCATGTGAGCAACTTTTGCCGAGGATCAATGTGTGTCCTTTATTTATACCTTCACTTTACATGATATTTGGACTTGTGTACTTTTTTATTTTTTGTCAAGTGAGGTGTTCGTCGTTTAAATTTAAGAGCAGGGATCACGGAGACCAAACATGTGCAATTTATAAGCCTTAATTGATTAAAATGTTTCAACGCATGAAGCCAAACCGTGTTTAAGAAAATATAAACATATCATTCATTGATGAAGAAGATTAAAATTACATCCGTAATTGTTTCCAAGTTACCTACTTTGCTTCTCGATTTGAAATCATGTTTGAAAATTTTAGTACATTATTTTTTTTGAGGGAAGAAATTTTAGTACATCACAACGATGATGTATTAACACCACTCATCTAATATGGAAGATTTCAGTAATTAAGGACACACGTTACACATTATAGTATATAGTTTAAATCAGTTTAGGAAGACAATATTTAGGCACAAATCAAGCAGTGCATATATTCCATACATCGTTTCAACTTTCAATACTTTTTTTTTTTAGAGGAACTTTCAATACTTAGCTATTGTAATTACTAATTATAATTCAAATAATAAAGTAAAATATGCATCAGATATCTCTTTCCTTATTGATAATGATATTTGCATTAACTCTTTTTTTTTATATATTTTTATTTTAGACTAAAATATTTGCGTTGACTCAATTATTTTTTTAAACAAAAAACTCTTCTTATATAAGCTTCTCTATTCACCAAATAAAAAACCACAACCTCCCAAAAAAAAACATAACCTATCCGACATTAGTCCAACATAAGATTTAGTTTGCTATCCCTAATTTTTACCATGGTATCTGAATCCTCTAGCATCTCTTCCACTTCACGAGATCGAGGTGATTCTTCCCACTCAAAAAAACGGATGAACATGAAGGAGATTGAACAGATTCAATCCTCAAACTCAAAACTCGATAAACCTATTGATTTCATGAAGCTATCAAAAGAAGATTCAGTTCCCGTGTCAAAGGTGCAAGAGCACAATTTTTTTGGCCCTATTCAAATTGGTTCATCATCTGGTTTTCCTACCGACAACAATCAAGGAAAAGATGAGAACATCAATGAAGAGAAGAATTCAGATTCAAGATCCTTTTCATGCTCCTTTTGTAAGAGGCAATTTTCTACTTCACAAGCGTTGGGAGGACACCAGAACGCTCATAAGGCGGAACGTACTTTAGAAAAGCAACGGAAACAACGGTATGATGATGGTGTTTTAGGTTTAGGGCAATCTTACTTTAACCCTACTCTTTTTCGACCTTATGATTACAGATCACTCGGGGTTCGAACCGAGTCAATGATTCAAAAACCACCTTATTTTAGCCCTAAGATTACCCCACACAGTTTTGGGTACAGCCATAGTGCTTTGTTGCAAAAGATCTTAAATCCTTCTCTCTGTGTCATTGAGAAATATGGGGGATGGTAATAGAGGGTTTGGAAACCTAGGTATTGGCGGTGCAACTACTTCAAGGATCGAAGATGGTACAAATAATAATAAAATTGGTGCTATTTTAAAATTGGGAGATTCTTCTACAAGTATTGCTACAAGTTCAAACTCAAACATAGAAAAGCAAATTATTGTGCCTCCTACTTCTTCCAAAGATGGTATTCATGATCTATCAAAGTCTAACAATGAAGAAGAACCTTCCGATTCTGGATCGTTTGAGCTAGATCTATCACTCAAGCTTTAAACAAGTTTTCATATTTTGTTTCCTTATGTCAATGTTAATGTTAATTTGATTGCTACTCTATTATTATTATTATTATTATTATTATTATTATTATTATTATTATTATTATTATTATTATTATTCTAAAATACAAAATTTGAATTATTATTAAAGTTGAATGTAATATTGTCATGTGAGCAACTTTTACCGATGATCAAATGTGCGGCCTTTTTTATACCTTCACTTTACATAATACTTGGACTTGTGCAATTTATTATTTTTTGTCAAGTGAGGTGTTTAAGGTTTGAACTTATGATTATGAGTCACGCAGATGAAATATGTGCAACTTTTAAAGCCTTAATTGATTAAAATGTTTCAACGCATGAAGCCAAACCATGTTTAAGAAAAATATAAACTTATCATTCATTGATGAAGCAGATTAAAATTACATCCGTAATTGTTTCCAAGTTACCTATTTTGCTTCTCGGTTTGAAATCATGTTTGAAAATTTTAGTGCATCAAAACGATGATGTATTAACACCACTCTCATCCAATATGGAAGATTTCAGTAATTAACGACACGCATTACACATTATATATAGTATATAATTTAAATCAGTTTTTTTATTTTTTTGATGAACAGGAGGGTGGATCAGCATCAAGAGATTTCACCAGCATCCCAATTAGGTTGGCACCCCGAGAAATCTCCATCCTATACCGCCACACTCAAGAAATTTTATTAAAAAAAGAAAAAATAATTACAGAAGGAGGGGGGACTATACCAAGACCCTCAAAGAAAACAAAGAGAAAAGCATAAAAGAAAACAGCAAACAACCGTGACCATCGACAGATCAAGGGAGTCTGTAGGTAGGAAATCCACATCGGTCCCGAAAGAAATCAAGACTCAAAAGAGGGGGAAGTCGATCCAACCAAACCTCTCCAATAGTGTTGTGGCCCAGAGAAGCCAATTTATCCGCACAACTGTTTCCTTCTCTGTAAATATGTGAAGAAAAATCTGAACTCCCAGCCGACGAGCATTATGCCATCTGTTGCGTAACAATATAGGAACCAAAGTGGGGTGTGTAAAAATCAAGAGAGCACTGGTTGAGTCACTCTCAAGCCAAACGTTCCTCCACCCTTTCTGAGCAGCATATTCTAAAGCTAAAATAATTCCCAAAACCTCTGAATAATAAACAGACTGTACACCAATGTTACAGTAAAAACCACCTCGAAAGGTACCTAGAGAGTCACGGAACAGCCCCCCACAAGCTGCATGTGCCCCGATCACCAAGCCATCCGTATTAACTTTCATCCACGGCGAGGTAGGGGCCTTCCATAAAACCAAGATAATTTCCTTGACATGTCGACAGTTATGCGAAACCGCAAAAGATTCAAGAAAATCAAAGTCCGATTGCAAGCATTTACCTTTTGAAATATTTCCAGACATTGCTATAGAGGAGTGAATACGGATCTTTGCGGAGTGCAAAGTGGGAATTACCACAGAAAAGCGCAGGGAGTTACGCGCCCACCAAATAGTATGAGTGGTATGCAAGACCGCTGCCAAGAAAATGTCTGACACTTGAGAGGAGCACCTGGCTGGACGGCAAGAGAGGTGAGTAGCAACCGAAGTGGTGTCTATGGCACAATTTAATTTTTGTCCAATCCAATCCCAAAGTCGAGTAGCAAATTGGCAGCATAAGAAAAGATGGTCTGAAGATTCATCAGAAATTAAGCACAGACTACAGACTGACACAACAATGCATCCCCGGTGCCTAAGGTTCTCATCCGTGGGCATTTTACCAAGATGCAGCCTCTAGAAAATAAAAGAATGGGAAGGAGGAACAGTAGCGTTCCAAATATACTCAGCCCAAGGCATTGTCGTTGCTTGCGGACACAAAAAGGAGTGAGCATGCTTTGAAGAAAGAGTGCCATCCGAAGAGTGCTTCCAAACCAACACGTCGGGGAGTGGGCTGTGAGGGAGAGCAATATTATCCACTCGTTCCTTGATGTCCCCCAGATCAGTTAAAGCCGTAGGCAAGACGAAGCCTCCATTTGCAATAGCTTCCGACAACATGCCTTTAAGGTGACGATGGAATGCCGCATCAAGATTCATCAAATCCACTAATGGTGCACCTAACCAATTATCAGCCCAGAAGTGTATACGGTCCCCGGTTCCTACTATCCACATGGAGTTAAGCAAAATTGTGTTGATGTGCTCCTTAATACCCGACCAAACCGAGGATTTGAAGTAACGTGTACACGGCTGCCCTTATGAGAAAAAGCGGCTCTTAAATAAACTAGCCCATTGTGAGTCCTTTGCGATTAAGTCCCAAGACAATTTCAGGATCAGAGCTTCATTAATCAAACGCGTAGGCTTGATATCTAAACCACCTTCAGCCCAAGGTCTACACATAACTTTCCACGCCACCGTACATACTTAGGAAGACAAAGATATTTAGGCACAAATCAAGCAGTGCATACCTTCCATACATCGATTCAACTTTCAATACTTAACTATTGTAATTATAACTCCGTCAAAAAAAAAAAACTATTGTAATTATAACTAGTGCGTTAACTCGTGCAATGTATTTTTTCTTTTATTTATAGAAAATCATTTATGTTTTTTTTTAATTTTGTCTGTGTTTTCTAATTATGTCGCAATGACAAATCTTTAACGATAAATATATTTCCATTATTTTTTATATTTGTCGCAAAAAATATTTGCCTTTTTTTTATGTATCAATCACAAATACATGTTCCTTGTTTGTTTCTTTTTTCTAGATGTACCAATGGCAAATATTACTCCCATATTTTTTTATTTATCAATGAATAATATTTTAATAGTGTTTTTTTTATTAGTGACAAATATTTGGCCCAACTTTTTTATGTATCAATGATAAATATTTGTCCTATTTGTTTATATTTATAATGACAAATATATGTTATGTGTTTATTAATGACAAATATTTGTCTTATTTTTTCATATTATGATTAGTGATAAAACCTCATAATTTATTTTGATAAAGATTTGTCCTGTATTTTTTTATGTATCAGTTACAAATACTTTTTATGTTTTTTTAATATTTGTCGAGTGTTTTCTTAATATTTTTATCAATTAATTTATAGAGATAGGTTCTAACATTGTCTTAGCATTTTTTTGTTAGGAAAGCATTTTCTCCTTTTGTTTGGTTTCCTTTTCTTCCTGATAATTTTAACCTAGAATACATAGTAAGAAATAAGTTAGACTTGTCTAAATTTAGATTTAATTCTTGTTGAAAAGGTGTTGAACTATTTTCCCTTTTCTTTCTTTGTATTTCATTTTATTTAAATGAATTTGGATAATGAATCTTGCATTACTTTGGTTTTGAAAAAAAGTAACATTTATCATTGATTTCCCTGTGTTTTTTTTTATCATTCAGTGATTTTTTTTTTCTTCTGAAAGTTAATTCAGGGATTAATATTTGTGCCATATTTTTTATTATTTATCACTGTCAAATATTTATCCCGTGTTTTTATGTTTCAATGAAAAATAACTCTTTTTTCTAGTGATAGATATTTGTTCCACAATTTATTGTGTATTAGGGGGTGAATATTACACATGTGACTTTTTATTTATTTATTGAAAATATATATCTCATGCTTTTTTTTATGTATAAGAGACAAATATTTGTTATGTTTTTTTTTAATATTTATCAATGATAAATATTTGTCTTTGTATTTTGTTAAAAGTAATGGTAAAGAATATTTGTGTTTTGTTATTTTTATTTTGATCTCTTGTTTTTCTTTTTCTGTATTAATAACAATATTTTTCAGCTTTTTAATATTCAGTAATAAATATATATATTTGTATATATCATTGAAAAATATTTTTCCCATGTTTTTTATGTATCAGCTTCTAATATTTGTCTCTTGTTATATGTATTTATCAGCTATAAGTTTTGTCAAAAAAAAAAAGCTTATATGTCTTTATCAGCAATAAGTTTTGTCAAAAAACAAGTTATAAGTATGTGTCCTGTGTTTTTTATCTATCAAAGATAAATGTGTCCCGTGCCTTTTAATATTTATTAGTGAAAAATATTTGCCTCGTGTTTTTTATTGGAAACAAATATTTGACTCATGAATAATGAATTAGTGAAATTTATTGTTTATAATTTATTATTATCTGGAGTAACTTATCTCAGAGTTATGTATCCTACTTATTTTATTTTGATTAAGTGGTTTAACAAATTAATTTTCAAAGTTTGGTCTTATTTATTTTTGAATGAAATCATTATAATGTTTTTGTTAAGGAAAGCTTTTTTTTATTTAAGATAAAGGAGACTTGCCAAAGAAGCAAACCCCATAAATACATATTAAAACCAAAAGGAGAGGGGGGACCGTGTTGGAACAAAATGTGTTCTGTTGGAACAAAATATGTTTAACATTACCCTTTGAGTTTTGATGATAACAAGGTATTAAAAGTGTTAATTGGATATGCTAATATTTGTTCAAGTATATAGGACCATAGACAAAAATTTAGTGTCTCTTTGAAGCATAGGTTCTGATAGAACAAATGAGAGCAATGGAATCAACAAGAAGGAAGCTTGAAGCATTTGAAGAAAGAGGTTCTGAAGA
>Ga0315914_1001798_pt1 | contig 32617 bp, 29 predicted proteins | sample MpolenodulesMG_FD_203920 | JGI IMG/M metagenome (GOLD analysis project Ga0315914, IMG submission 203920) | Medicago polymorpha root nodule microbial communities from Los Angeles, California, United States - elongated nodules | ecosystem: Host-associated > Plants > Roots > Nodule | place: USA...
CATACCATAGTTATCTTGTCTCTATAAAAAAAAAAAAAAAAAGCAATGCTTTATATCAAGAATGAATTTATCACGACACCTTCCCGAAAAGAATTTTGGCCAATCACAAGTTTGGTTGGCATGGAAATCAAGGCATCCTGGTGTTATATATTTTTTTAATGAAGCGGTGGAGAAAAAAATTGAAATCCAAGGGCTACAAACATGCCACATCATTCTTGAAAGCAATCAAGAAAACTTGTTCGCTATATCTATCATTACCCATAAAAAAAAAAAACAGATGGAGCTCATCAAGATTAGAGCAGCTTAAAGCCTAGAGAATATTGAGAGAGATATTTTTTTATTATCGAGATTTATTATAGCAAAAATGAAAAAAATAAATTCACGCTTCTGCATGCAAATATAAGACAACTCTTTATCAACTGAGTCAATTTCGCATACTATATATATAAGATTGCTTTTGTTTTTATCTTTGAGATAGTGGAAACCCCACGTACAAAATATCATACCATAGTTATCTTTTGTTCAATATTTTCAAAGGTTCTATCATTTTCATCACCAGCATTGAGACTTAAAACTTGAGATCCTTCTAGGACCAAGACACATACCCAAAATTCAAAAATATCGCCTGGTTATGGTGTCATTGTCCTTCAAGAGTTGATACTTTTGAATTAAAAAGTCCCATCTGTTTGGTCCACATCATTACTCCTAATTACTTTTCATTTTCTACTTTGCTTGAGAACCACATTTATTTACTGTAACCTAGTACTAGTAATTGGTTTCCCTCTTGTTTATTTTAGGAAATAATTATGATCATATACGGGTCAAACCTATTTACACTAGCTAATTGCCATAATCCCTACGATGCAATAGTAATTCTTATGCAATCATGAATAATGCATGCAATCATAGAGTTTTACTTTTTTTGTATCTTTATTATGATTCAGGAAAAGGTTTACCGAAAATATATATACCCGCCGCAAATAAAAGCTATACAGTGTGTAAATTAATGGGGACAAAAAGTTATAAAAAAAAGTCTAAAACCTTAGATGTGAACATTCTAAATTAGTCAAATGACCATATTGAATATTACTATTTCTTAGGTTTTTTTTTTAATAAGCATTTCGTAAGCTTTCTATTACCTACTTTGATAAACTAGCTAGTAAACTAGTAAATGACCATAATTCATCAATAGTGAAGGGTACAGAAAGTCAACTTAAAGAAATTTATCCAACTCAGATGCTCATTAATTTATGCATTTAAAAAACCATACTAGGTGACAGGGTTAGCGTTGGCTACTGAGAAATTAAGGATTTGCTATGATGTACTCCAATGGGTCAATGGCACAAAGACATCATAGGAAACAATAATTGTCTGTTGCATGGCATGTTTTTCAATTTTTAAATATAGATTCCATATGTTACTTAAGGTGAAACAAAAAAGTTGGTCCTCATGAAACAGAGCTTTATTTTGTGCATTTGTCGAACATGCATTGCCTTTAAGTTTAACATAATGAGCTTTGAACTTTGTTCATGTTTTAACTGGACTCTCTCTCACTCTCTCGTGCAGTCTGCAGAGCAGGGTTGTATCCAATGAGAATATGTTTACGTTTTAATTACTATGCTGTTTCATTAACTTAGCTTAATTAATTAATGCATGGAAATCGAAAAATGAAAAATATAACTGGAAAAAAAATATATCGCCCACCGTGGGGCTCGAACCCACGACCACAAGGTTAAGAGCCTTGCGCTCTACCAACTGAGCTAGACGGGCTTCTTGTTATGTCTAGCTACAATACTAATAGTAATTGACTCGTTATTTACTAGTTTACTTGTAGCCTTTTAGCTAGTCACAGTTTGAGAGAGTAGACACTTCTGCTAGACCCAGCTTTGCTTGTTAAAATGCATAAATTTTACTTACAAATATAGAATCAAGAATGAAGCATAAAATCCATCACTGAGCTAGACGGGCTACTAGTTATGTTTTTCTACTTGTTGTGTTATCTTCATGTTTTTAACGTGTCATCCTATCTCATATGGGGTTTCCATACATCTAGCCTAGCATTCTTAACTCACTCCTGCAATGACATTTTACTGCCCCAACACCATCACATAAAAAATCTCATACACTTCTCCATTTTATCCACTTCGTTTGAATATAATGGTTTACATATCTCTCCATTTTCCCTCAAAAAAAATATCTCTCCATTTCACTGTTGTTTTGAAGTGTACCTTAAATATTTAACTTGTACTACTTGTGGCATGATATATATCTAACTTTCACCTCTAAAATAAATGTGTATTACCTTTTGCTAAATTTACAGTTCAATATATTCCATTCCACTTCTACTCAAACCAAAATCCCATTATTAGGCTTTAAAAACTTGCATTTGCATGACATTCTTGGAAATTGTTGAAAAGTATTGCACTTTAGTTAGTTAAAGTGATTGATAAAGTTGGCTATAGAGATAGTTGGCCCTTGCATTACTTAAAGCTCAATGAAAGTACCTATCGGAACTCAGAAGCAACGTTCCGATAGGGTTTGTATGAAGAAAGAAAAAAACATGTCATACTTATGCCTCCTTAATTCAACCCTTCCTACCAAAACAACAAAGCTCAACTCCTATACATACGAAACATAACACGTTATTCTTTGCACAATTTTTAAGACAACTTTATTCTTTGCACGTTCAATTATATTGGGTTTGTATTTCAAAAGAAAAATTCTGAAATTTATATTACATCACATAACAAGTCTGTTTACTGTCAATCAAGACATACAGACCTAGAAAGATAAAAAAATTCAAGGATGTTACTTTTCTACCTAGTTCCTAAGATAATAACATGAGCACATTACAAAATTTATGCATGCAGATCCCATGAATCTACATTTTTTTGGCAAATTGATGGTTTAACAAATGCAGGTGTTACACGATTTCCCCATGCAGCAGCAAATGTAAACAATAGGAGTATATCCTACATTCTCTTCTCACCCAAACTTTTCTACACATACAATGATTTTTTTTTCTTTTTGATAAACTCTAGACATACAAAGTTAAACTATGTTTCAGCCATCATAATTTACACGGAACACGGGTTACTATTCAAAGAAGGTGCTGTATCAAAAATGTGGCTCCATGGGCTCTGCATAAAATTGACAGAACAACAGATCAAATTGTTTTTTTTATTACATCAACAAATCAATTTCAATGCATCAGAAAACAAGCATAATAGCATATGCCAGTAACATAACATTACTGACCTGCTTTCATTGTAGGGTGTTGTTGACTATCTAGTTCTGTGTTTCTATTGACCGTCGTTTTGCTTGCATCCCTTTTAGTCAACATCTTTGTGGCGCTCAGAGAGCCTTCAACTGAAAGGACAAGAAAAATAAAAATAATTAGCAATACTTAAGATGAATAATCATAATATATTAGCTCAAAAGATTACATGGCAGCAATGCATTGCATTATAATTTAATCAATTCCTTCAATTCAAAGGAATTGAATAATGCAAGCAATTTTGCTAAAATTTCAATTTCCCAATTTCAATGTGATTTTATTCCGAACAACTTGTTTGATTGACTAATCAAACATGTTACTACACCCGCGTACCTTGCCATTCCCATACCAATTTTGGTTCACCCTTTACCAACTTTGGATAGCGATCTACACGAGAATCTTCTTGAACCAATTCTTCTACCTGTATTCCCAATCAAAGTTATTGTGACACAGCCATTTATTTAGTTTATTATTAAAAAAATCGTAATATTCAACTTTAGTTACAGCACATAGTGAGTTCATCAACAACAACTCTGCAGATAGTTAGGGGTCAAATATCACACCCTTCACCAATTAACACGTGCAATGCAGAAAGAAAGATGCACCGAACTTCATTGACTTACAGGGATATGCACTACGAGATACAACTTAATCCTCACTGTAGCTGATACACTAAAAAAATGGAAGAGTGACTATTTTTAAGTGGAAGATTAAACAAACGGTGAAGCAGCGAAATGAGAGAGAATGCATGATCTCGGCACAGAATCACAGGTAGAAATACTATGCTCAAACTTAGTACCAAACTCAGTCAAAGGCAACTTTAGCAGCAGAAGAGCAACCGAAGCACCGAGTTAACTAACTAATGGGATAACCTGAATCAGATTGATATCTTTTGCTATTTGATTAATTATTGTTGCAAACAATAAAAGATAATCATGCCGCAAGTTCCAAAATAACTTCAAAATTACCTTTTTCCACAATAAAGGGTCCTTCCTCTCTCTTGGTAAAAGCAGGTGATCCCGTAATCTAGAAGCAACAACCCAGGGTTCACATTCACCGTTTACACTTTTTGATGTCAATGCATTATCTTCAAGTATTTCACAGACCTATAACATCATCAACAAAGAAGTTTAAACACGGACTGAATCAGAATAAAGTAGCAATAGTCATCCATACAAAAGAACCAGTGGACAATAGCTGCAATGGCAGTTAACAGGAGACAAAAGCCACACAAATTTGCCGTGTATTTGATAAAAAAAACTACATGTCAGACTTATTTTCTAACCTGGGCTATTGGCTCATAGCATTGTTCAAAACCATAGTTTATACAAACTCTACCAACAAAATTAGGGCATAGGGATATTTTTAAAATCATCTCACTCTACAGAACTGTAATAATAACACATATCATATGGAACAAAGTGGGGCATATGAACCCTCTGCTCACCACGCACAACTTCAATCTGACAGAAAGCAAACTACTTTGTGAACTCTAACTAACATGAGTGTACTCTATTATGCCTTCCATCTCGCTTTATTTGTCGTTTAAGGTAATACACACATCTTAAAAAAATCATTAATTATACTTCTTTCTGGGGTGAACCAACGTTTTTTGACTAGAATAAAATGTTATTGTAGATGGAGTTATGTAGGGCAAAATATATAAATACGGATATTATGGATAAAGAAAAGTATTTAGTGCTATCTAGATCTTTTCAAGTGACAAATAATTTGATATACAAACCAACTAAAAAATAGGACAGATAATTTAAGACAGCAGGAGAAAAGTGTTTTATATGTATCATATATCATGTGCAATTAAACACACACGTGTCCCACTATACCTTATTGTAAAGCTCCTCAACTCGTCTCGACACGCGTAGCTTTCGACGGACATTCCAGAACAAAATCATGCATCCTACAAGCTGTTTAATCTTGGCAATGTTAATATGTTTACTCATTGATAACATACATATGTACACACTTATGTAATGTGTGGGTGGGTGCAATGTGCATTAGAGTGTGCCTTTAGGAAGGGATACCATGGCACATATGGGCAAAACAACTAGAATATGCTGTGTGATCCACTGACGAAGGCGGCAGGCATATGGCTTGTACTGCTCCACTAACGAATCCGGACACTTGAATTCCTTCATCCTAAAAGAGACATAAGTAACATCTTAAGCAGAAGTCTTGGCCTGGTAGGAAACACATAACTAAACATAACAAAGCCAATGTTGATTTAGAGCTCAAAAACCAATAGAAGGTGGCATACCCATGAGTGTTTAACCTCATCTCCAATAATTTATCCATCATATCAAAGGCCTTTTGTTTTGTATAATTATAAAGTGCATTGCCCTCTTTGACATTTTCCACTGGCTCAAAATAATTCCACAAATCATCATCATGAACCTGAGATGGGAATACAAATGAGAATTTGAGACCAGTAACAATAAAAGAACTCAAGTGGTAACAATTTCAGCCAAACGTACTATAAATACAGGTAAACAACACAATCTAAGGATTAAAAGTGAAAAACCTAACCCAAATTGATCCAGTTCCAGAACATAAAAATTGAGCATATTCTCCACAGAGGTGACGCTCCACTGTCTCTGCCTGATGTCAAACCACACACATATTTCCAATGAGAATGATAATAATAAAATGAAAACTAGTAAACGACAAGAAATCAAATTCAAATTCGAGGAACACACAATTTTTCGAGCTGATTCATTGATATCTCCATCTTCTACACACAAGTTGCCATGCTTTTGGTAACCCCTCAGACATTCCAATTTGCCATCGTTGCACTCTCCATTACTTGGACAGGGCTCACAACTATCTGTGTCCTACCAAATTAAATAAACAACAAAAATGATGCACATCATTTCAAAATATACAAAACACCTTACATCAAAGGAAGAAGGAAAACAACAAAAATGATGCACATCTTTCCTTGTATTGCATTTCATCGATTTTCTCTTGATGCTTTCTCCTTTTAGAGAAAAGGGATAAAAACACATTTTTCTGTTAGAGATGGTGAATGTTTGGTCCCACTTTTCGAGGAGCCAAAATTGATTCTAGAGGTGTTAAATTGAATTTGACATGTTTGGTTGCTCTCGAGTAGAATTGATTCTAACTTAAAGCTAGAAAATTGGAGCTTTTGATTCAAGAATTGATTTTTACACTCAAACCTTTTGTTCAACTCGCTTTTACATGAATGTATCCAAAGATAAATCACTTTATCTTTTTCAACTCGCTTTTACTGTTTTACATGAATATATCCAAAGACGCATAGTTGGATGAGTTAGAATTAGTTTAATGTTGTTTAGGATAGGTAGATGTTAGTTGTGATTAGTTAGAAGAAGTTTTGTGAGATGAGACTGTTTGGAAGAATTTATGAAAACAGCTTACGACAATGTTCATATGCTATTTTCAGCTTATTTTGATAAGTTCTTCAATATAAGCTTATAACTAGTATGAAATCAATCTAACATTTTTGCTATAGAAACAACTTATATAGAAGGGCTTATAGAACTATATCTAACATTTTGTAAAAAAAAAAAAAAAAGCAAATGAAATGAAATAAACAGAATTAAAATGTGTGGGGTTGTAAGTAGAGATGCAATGCAAGGAAATTGAAATTTGGAGAGAGAGACTGACCGGGAAAGTTACTATCAAGAGAATTATTGTCGCAGAAGGGTTTGGTGGATGGATGAAGGAGAGAGGTGAAGAGAAGATTGGAGGACCAAGCAACTAACGATGCGACGGAAAGGACGAGGAGGAGTTTGGGAAATTCGTGCTTCGATGGAAGCAAATTCGGAGGTGGTTCTTTATCGATTATTGGTATTGATGATTTCGATTTCACTCCTCTTGAACTTTTCTCACTTCGCCTATTCATCCCTCACAATCAGATACACTTCTTTCTAATGTTTAGGGTACTTGTCCAGCCGAGGGAGATCACTCTGTTTCTTCCACCACTTCAAATTTCAATCATGATTGAATATATTTATCAAAAGTGAGTGGTTCAACAATAAATATAAATTTAAGTGTAAAATTAAATTTATTTTAAATTGATTTTCCGTTGAAGTGAATTCTCGAAGAAAAGTTAATTTTACAATTAAATATGTCAAAATTAATTTTACAAAATGAATAGTATAGTATGTATGAATCATGGTAACGAATAATGTTTCTAAAACTTTTCTCTCAATTTTTTTTGCATCTCATGCATCAATGCCAAGATTTTACATGATGACAATTTGAGTAGTCAATATTACCATGAAAACCATAAATGAATTGTTCATTGGAGTCTGTGATCAAGAATGCACTACTATCTACATTTCACACATATGAATAAGAATGATCTCTTTGACGAGCAATAAATTGATGCGGGATACTAGTAGTCTCCTTATGCATATCATTGAAAGTTTGAGTAACATCACGAGTCACAACCTTGATCTTTTAACAAAGAGACCACAAAAGGCGTGTTTGTATCGGAATTTTTTTCTTCGTTTCTAGCACATCAAATACTTCACATGGCAATAAGTATCATTATGTCAAGTTTGCCATCTTGATCATGGGACCGCATGAATATCTAGCTATCCTCCTTAGAGAAACTAAAGTTAAGGCCCACAATCAGGTTTCATATAACTTTTGTCGATCACAATTAGATAAACAATACGCCCAAGTCTCATGTTCATTATAGGACATAGGGAGTCTAAAGGGGTGTCTCGATGATTCATGATAGTTCGTGCAGGGATTGCATGATGCATCATTTGGGAAAGGAAAGATTGGATGTTGGCTGGGTAAGTTTCCATAACTAATTCCATAAAACTTTAGGTAAGAGTGTTGTCTCTTCATCGTTTTGTCAGCTATATGCAAATTTTGCCTAATCGACACCAAATGTACATTTACTCTAAATCCTGTTATTAGTGACATCATCCAACATATAAGCCGTGATTTCCAAAATACTGCTTCACACATCTCATGGAAGCACGATATAAACATTTTGTAGATTTATTTTTAACAAAAATATTTTGTATGTTACCTCCATCACCAGTAATAATATTTTAAATTTGAAGGTCAATAATTTGCGTATGAACAAACAACATAAGGTTGCACATGAAGAAATTTTATGTGAATCATACCAACAAGTGTCCTAAAAACATTGTTTAAGAAAATTTAAAAGAAAAATGTTGTCTTAAAAATACAAATCAAATACATAATACACATTTGTTTGCATTTTCTATATTATAATAAGTATCATCTGGTAACAGAAAAATATCATTATTTCAACTTTTAAAAATAAATTTTTAAAAGTAAAAAATAATCATATTTTTATCCATATTTTTTAAAGAAAAAAATGTTAATTATTTTTTTTAGGGAAAAAATGTTAATTAATTAAAAATCATGTTTTTATCCTAGGAGAAAAGAATGTTAGTTGATTAATGAATGGTGAAAGTAAGCTGAGGTAAGGACAGAGTATCCTAGGACAAGGTTGGACCGCTACGTTGCTCTGCATCCGATGCTGTGGTTGATGTATCTATATTCATAACTAAGAAGTAACCCTCACAAAAAGCGTTTCACTTCAAAGCTTAGAAAACTCGTGTTGAGTTTTCAGGTACCACCAATTTTCAAAATATATCACGTTATTACGGAAATTTCCTATCGATTTGTTTATCAATCTTTCATCGTTTTATCCAATTATTAGGTTGCTGTATGTATTGATTCGACAATCAGATGCAATTTTGTTTCCTTTTAATTCGTTTTCTTTTCATTATAGGTTATTTCATATAATTGTCTCATTTATGCATTGTAAGAATGTGTTGAAAATCATGATTCAATCAATTCAATTAAGGTCTTCTTTGGATTCACTTATTTCAACTTATCTACTCACATAATCACTTGTGAGACAGCTTATTTCGATATGTTCTCCAACATAGCTTATGAATATGAAAACAGTTTATAGCTTATACAAATTCATTCTCACTTTATTTTATCTTGTTTAATAGAAATAGTTGTTTTATAAGCGCTTATATGATAAGCAATTATGCTATAAGCTGTTAATTTAGCTGTTTATCCCAATAGAGCCCAATATCATATTGCTTTTAATGGTGTTGATTCACGACGATACAATATGGCTTTTGTTATATTTTTGATATCATTGGTTGACTTGCTTGTTCATGATCTTAAGCTACTAGACTTGCTTTCTTGGTGCATAGACAGGCTCTGTATTATATATGTGATCAATGTATCATTTGAATATGATATAGGGCCTGTTTGGATTGTCTTATTTGTGTTTATTTCCTGAGCTAAGCACTTGTAACACTGTTTGGGAGAACTTATGAAAACAATTAATGACATGTTCACAAGCTGTTTTCACCTTATTTCCTTAAGTTCTCCATCATAGCTTATGAAGACAGTTTGTAGATTATACAGAAACAGTTGACTTAATTTTATCCTGTGTTATATAAATAACTTATTCATAAGTGTTTATTAGGATAAGCACTTATGTTATAAGCTGTTTATCCAAACAGGGCCATAATTAAGATAATGAAAAACTTTGAATATGGACTTCCACTGTTGTTTTGACTTCATCTCATTATCATGTATATGTAGTGCTTCTTCATTTACCAGTATTTGCTTATGATTTAATACCCTCATAGCATAATGCTTACGAGATCTTTGTTTCAGTTATATTATACTGCTTGCTCTCTGTAACATGAGGTGACTTGAAGATGGATGACATACCAGGGTACGTACGTTACTGTTTCAACACAGGGAAGCTTCTCTTTTTGGCACTTTTGGTCTCAGGAGGAATCGTCTTACAAATTTTGGTCGGTATTGTTTTTGTCCATGATTTTATTCATAAAGAGATTTTTTTTGACAACTATTTGGTAATAATGTCACTCTTTACTTACATATGTTTTATGTTGTCAGGCATGTGCTTTGTATAATAATTGGTGGCCGATGCTTAGTGGTAAGATAAAATACGTTGAAATATGATTCCAGTATACTTCATATTTAAATGTTTTCATTGATGGCATTGTTATGGGGAGACAATCCCCTTGTTGGTGGCTATTACATTTGGTGTTTTGTTTTCTTTCAGCTATAACATACGTGCTTCTTCCAATGCCGCTGCTGTTCTTTGCTGGGTCTGATGGCTCTTCTATGTTTTCTGAATCTGATAATAGGTAAGCTTTTATTTTTGGCTACATTAAGAAGTATGATCGTTCAGTTTTGTCAGACAACTTGTTAAATAAATTTGTTCTTAATTAAATTAAGATCTGAATGCTTTAGAAAGGAAAATAATACAAAACTATATCCTGAGATGATTGATTAATTATTTCTCATTTTGTTTTTTGATTTGCTGAATGGTGGAGCAGCTGGGTGAATTTCGGCAAGTTCTTGACCGGAGCCTCAACTCTCGGAGGCATTGCAATTCCAAGCATATTAAAACATGCTGGTGTGATCGGTTGGGCAGCCTTTGCATTGGAACTCTCTTCTTTCTTTGTGTTTGTATTAGCCATTTTGTGTTTCCTGTGGATGAGTGATGAAGATAGTTACAGTATGCTATGAAACAGGAGTTCAACAAGGCTTGCATCATTGGTGTAAAAATGTATTTGTTCCTTTTGTGTGCTATTGATTTCTTTTGCCTTTGTAATATATACACCTCAACATCCTCCCCTCAGTTCAAATATTGATAAGTTTGATTTTGTGTTTAACAAGTATTGATAGCCTCTTTCAAAAAAAAAAAAAAGTATTGATAGCCTCTCCTTCTACACCTCTCCACTTGTTCTTCACTCTAAATCTCTTTCTAGAATCACAACTATTGGCAGCCTCTCTACAATCTAGCATTGCCCACAAACGGGAATAAGTGCCTTTATTGTAGACAGCCATTACAAGAGTGCTTCTCAAAATTTTATAAGACTATATTTTAAAGATGCTCTTAATTATTCAAGCAATGCTTAAACTTTTTTTTTAAAAAAAAAACTTCGTAGTTTTGCTTTCTATCCAAGAACTGTTTTGCATGCTGTTCTGTTAATTTCTTTAGAGTCCCTTAATTACTCACGTCATGCTTTCTTTTCAAGAATAACTTTTTTGTTTTAATTTTTTTACAAGAAGTTTTTTGTATGATGCTCATTTAATTTCTTTAGAGTGTATTTAGATGATCAAATTTATGAGAGTTAATTTAATTTTTTCAAAATTATTTGGATAAAAAAGTTAGAGAACTTTCAAAATGAAGAGATTTTTTTAGTTATTTGTTAAAGTTAAATTTCAAGAATTTCAAATTCCATTTAAAACCTAAGAATTTTCAGTTACTTCATTGAATGATTGAAATAAACTCTTACAATAATGTCATACATCACAAAGTTTTTGTTCAAGAATGTTAATTTTTTCCACTATTGGATTCGGTAGAAAACAGACGGAAAAATGTTAAATCAATTCGTGATGGCAAGTTTCATGACATTATCTGTGTTAAATCAATTCGTGAGCAATCTTTAGATTGAGAACACATTTACAATCTCCAACTTCAATTTCATACACATCTCATATAACCATCAGCAAGCAGTAATACATAAACTGGATTTTTTATTGTTGCTGATAAAAGTAATGGTACTGAACAATCTAATTACTGGAACACGTAATGAATTGGAATAAAAAAACATAACAGAAAAAACACAGTTCATATATAAAACTACATCATCAATTTCGGTTCAAATAGTTGGCAAAACTAAACAATACACATAACATGAGATATCAGAAAACAACGCGAAACTGCGGCGCGTTAGACTCAACCGCCGGCAGAATCTCCCAACGACAAGGTTCAAGATCTTCAGAAACTGGACAATAACCGGCAAGAGTAACCTTATCGCTGCTCGCAGCAACCGAACCAAACTCGAAAACTGAAACACTCGCGTTCAAAGGTCGTTTAACCTCCACTGCACCGTTCATCCCCGGCGCCTCCGCAGTTGGTTTCAAAGCCGCGGCACCACCATTCTTCCCCGCGTTCTCCGTCGTCGACGACTTCGCTTCAGGTTGTGAATTCTTCCCCTTCCGCCACCACAGTATACCCATTCTCTCTAGGTTTTTTCGTTCAAAAATAACTTTATCTAAACATTTCATTTCAATTTACGATTATATACTGTAACGCTACTTCGATTATATCGTCAAATGACGGTTTTGCCCTTCATTTTATTTTAATCATAATAATATTTTAGTAAATCTGAATCTGTGTTTTTGTGTTGAAGCCATGAATGAAGAACAAAAGCTTCTGCTTCTGGAATCTTCTTCTCGCTTCGTGATTCCTCCAGGTTCATTTCACACTATATTTTAACTAATTAAACGATATCGTTTTTGTAATTCTGTTCTGTTATTACCGTTAATACTATACGGTTTGAGTTATTTTCTTATTTTTTTGTGCAGGAGTGAAGGTATCCTATGGTACAGCGGGGTTTAGAGAAGATGCATCGATTCTGTCGTCGACGGTGTACAGAGTTGGAATTCTGGCGGCTCTGAGATCGTTGAAAACGCAATCTGTGATTGGAGTTATGATCACTGCTTCACATAATAAAGTTTCTGATAATGGTGTTAAAATTGCTGATCCAAATGGGGGCATGTTGTCTCAGCATTGGGAACCGTTCGCTGACGAACTTGCAAATGCTCCTTCTCCTCAACAACTTCTTCAGGTTTGGGATTCTGATACTTGAATTGTTTTCAATTTGAAATTGTGTGGTAGGTTAGGTTTATTATGGTTACCATCTAGCATTGTAGCAGCTTAACTTAATTTATTTTATAATTTATTAGCATTGTATCAGCTTAAGTTAATTTATTTTATAAGTTATAAATAAATTTAATTTTGCTTGCCAAAAAAGTCATGTTTGTAAAAGTGAATTTGTCATGCTAAAATCCCAAACACTCTAGATTTATCAACCACCTGTTAACTTTGAATATCCAACCTTTCGCTTTGAACACCTTCTCATTTCTCAGCTTCCACATAATCCATATATGCTAGCAAATCAAATTACGTTGAACCTTCTGATTGTAGTAGTTACATCCAACCAATTTAAAATTTTGTACCATGAGGTTAGGCCCATTATTAATGGGGAGGAGACAAAATAACAGAAAGGGGAGGGCATGATGGGTGTGAAGTGGAGTTAGTGTGGCTAAGTATTGGGTGATTTCCATCTCTCAGGGGTGCCACTCAGTATGTTTGAATCTACAAATGTTTTTTTTTTTTGAGGGGACCAAATGGTTTTTTTTTTTTGTTGTTATAAATTTGCATGATTCCTTTTGGAATTTCACCTCACATGTTGCATGCTGCATGCTTATTGACTTAGTGAGCAGTTGTTCTATTATTTAGAACTGAGTTATGGAGTTTATGCTGGATGTATTTCAGTTTGTATCTTGCCTATTTAAAAGGCCCCAACATTAATGAATTAAGGAGGGAGTATGTCTTAGACATACTTCGTCTTTTATTTGGTTTCCTTACAACATCGAATATAAGCAAAAAAAGTACTTATATTTGGTAGTCTCACATATAAGTAAATTTACCTACTTTAACTATATTTAATGTCATTTTTAAGATAATCTTAAATTAATATATATTTAATTTGTGAGCGTCTCTTTTATTCTCATGGACCAAGTTCACACGAAGTACACTTTTGAAAATGCACATATTTTTTATGAGTTTAAGAAAAATTATTGTACTGAACTAAGTTTCTTAATTAGTGTGATGGTGAAGTTAAGTACTTCTGCTTATAATCAAGATAGAAAGGAGTAACGCACAATGAATGTTATTATATGCGACTTGCAGTTGATAAATGAATTTGTTGAGAAAGAAAGGATTCCATTTGATGGGATCAGGCCAGCTGAAATACTTTTGGGGAGAGACACGAGGCCAAGTGGAGAAGCTTTGCTTGAAGCTGTTAGACAAGTATGAGCGCCATAAACTATATTCAGCTTCTATAACCTTTTTGTTCTATTTTGTCGTCATATTAAAATCGTAAATAATTGGATAAATATGAAGGGAGTCGCTTCAATTGTTGGAGCTGTTGCGTTCGACATGGGCATTTTGACAACTCCACAACTACATTGGATGGTTCGTGCTAGAAATAAGGGCATAAAGGCGTCGGAGCAGGATTACTTTGAACAGCTTACCAGCTCATTTAGGTCAGTACAATCCTTTCCTAATTTTGTTATGATGCATAGATATGAATATGATTCCACTTTGTTTCTTTCTGTGATTGATGGTGAAACCATCATTGAACACATCCTTAAGGATCATTATGTGAATGGATCAGGTGCGTAATGGATTTGATCCCAACTGAACAAAAAGTGTTTGATGGGGTGAATGACAAATTGGTTGTGGATGGAGCTAATGGTGTTGGTGGAGCAAAACTTCGAATTTTGCATAAATTGTTGAATGTTTTGGATATGGAGGTTCGAAATAGCAGTGAAGACGAAGGTGTATTGAATGATGGAGTTGGTGCTGATTATGTGCAGAAAGAGAAGGTTGCTCCACGCGGCTTTGGTTCTAAAGATGCTGGCACAAGGTTAGTCTGTTCATCATCTGATGCTAAAAATGAATATTTACATCCCAGGAATTTTCCATTATGACAGTTGAGATTATCTTTTTTAATGGATATTATGTTATGAATGATTTAACCAATCCACACTGGATAGCTATCCCCTACCTTTGTTTTAGTATAGGTGTCTTTCTTAATATTACTATGTTGGTGTTATTTATTGTGGTACTACTAATGGAGCTAGTTGGTTCTAGTTTGCAGGTGTGCTAGTTTGGATGGAGATGCTGATCGGCTTGTTTATTTTTCAGTACCACCTGAAAGCAATGCTCAAATTGATCTTGTTGACGGGGACAAAATACTATCCCTGTTTGCTGTATTTATTAGGGAGCAACTAAGTTTGCTTAATGAGAAAGAAGATATAAAAAACTGCGGCAAAGCCCGTCTTGGTATTGTACAAACTGCATATGCAAATGGAGCTTCTACTAATTACCTTAATAATTTGGGTCTCGAAGTCAATTTAACTCCCACTGGAGTGAAATATTTACATGAAAAAGCTGCTGAATTTGATATTGGTATATATTTTGAGGCAAATGGCCATGGAACTATCCTATTTTCGGAATCTTTCATAGAGTGGTTAGAGGTCAGAAGTAACAAGCTTTCTTCAGGATCCAAAGGTTTATTCAATGGCTTCTCACTTCAATTTTAAGATTCAACTGCAGAGCAAAACATAAATCTTTTGGTTGTTCGTTTCAGGATCAGAAGCAGAAAAGGCTGCTTTGAGATTATTGGCAGTCAGTAAGTTGATCAACCAAGCAGTAGGAGATGCTTTGAGTGGAGTGCTTTTGGTGGAAGTCATATTGAAGCACATGGGATGGTCAATACATAGATGGAATGAACTTTATCTCGATCTACCTAGCAGGCAGCTCAAGGTCAGTTATTATTATCATACTATATCATTTCTGAAAGTAGAACTTTTGTAAAACCACAAGAAGTTTTGACTGGATCATATATATATATATTCCTTTTGTTTTCCTATTTTAGATTATTATATCTTTGTATGGTGAAGTTCATAACTGTAGTTTTGATTCCGTGGTCCTGCAATGCATTAATGAAATGTTAATTGTAATTTTTGCTATGTTAATCAGCTGTTTTTACATGGCTAGCTAACAAGTCTTTGTTTTTAAATGAATTAATATGTTATAATTCATGCCTTGCTATCACTTTCCAGTCTCAACTCTCAACTGCTAGCATTTACAATCTGGTGTCTATGTTTTAAAGTCGAATGTCACATTTTACCTTTGGGCTGCAAAGTTACCATTCAATTTAAATGATTTAATATTCCCTCCCTCATTTTTATACTTGATACTTATTACTAGATATATTGCAGGTAATTTGAAAGGTAGTCAAGGGCATAAACATGTGCCTACTTTTGTTATTCTTTAGCAATTGCTTTAAACGGTTCTGAAATCAACTGTTTCTCTGGTTTTTTAAACTGTTAGGTTAAAGTTGCTGACAGAACATCCGTAGTTACAGCAAATGCAGAAACTGTGGTTGTGAGTCCACCTGGTTTGCAGGAAGCCATCAATGCAGAAACTGGTATGTTCTTTGCTCCTTCTCTTTTTATTTGTTGCCATGATATAATTTGGAACCACTCATTTTGACCTTAAGGCCAGTTGCATTTCTACCCACCAATTGAAGGAGGGAGACTAGCAGCATTTTTCCACATCAATTATACAAGATTTGTTTTGAGGCTTGTTTATATATTTGTTGCATTCTTTGATTCTAAAAGATTAGTGCTATGTTAGTTCATTATTAATTGGCTGCGTTTCTTGTGAAACCGTCAAACCATTGTTGCTTCCTTTTGCTTCGTTGTTAATTGAATAATATTATTGATGATCTGAAAGCCAGTTGGTTTTTTAAAACTGCATGAGGGACAAAATGCTAGTCGGTTTTATCCATATACTAATGCCTTTTATTTAGAACATTAAACTAGTTTTAGAATTTCAGTTGTACTAACATTGCAGCTTGGTCTCTTGACTTTTCTGGTTTTCAGCAAAGCACAATCAAGGTCGATGCTTTGTTCGACCATCAGGAACGGAGGATGTTGTTCGTGTTTATGCCGAAGCATCCACGCAGGAAGCTGCAGATACCCTAGCCAACAGTGTGGCTAAACTTGTGGATCAATTCTTAGGTTAGGATGTAGAAGTTATTGCATATCTGTGTAACAGTTCTTTCTAATCATCGAGATTTTCCAATAAACTCCTGGCATTATAGTTTGAAGATGGTTGGTGTTTAACTTATCCACATCTCCATCCAACTGTATTTTTTTATCTGCCTTTTAAATCCACTCAATTTCACATGTCCTTCCAATATATTTATATCTTAAGAGGTGAGACTATAATGACAAGATTATGTTTGCTGGATATCCAATATCTGTTTGCACAGCAAAATTGCAACCACATTTTACTGTTGAATCGCTCATCGCTCTAGTGCAAGTAGTTTGTGCGAAGAGTGTGTGAGTGTTTTTTTTTAAGGAAGAGTGCGTGAGCGTTGTAAACTCTTTAAATCAATAAAATTTAAAAATTCCAGATGATATTATTCCTTTTGAGAAAATTATTTGCTAAATTGATAGACTCAAATTAATAAATTATTTTTGTACTGTAACAAAAGAAAAAGTATTTTGCACCCAAAAAATAATAATTATTTTGAATTTAGACATTTTAGAAGAGTGGTGTTATTTTCAACATAAAAAACCAACACGATAGAGATACATCATATATAATTGTTCATATAACTGAAAAAATAATAAAAGTAAAAAAGTAAAACAATATCCAAAGTCCAAACCCGAAGAAAGAGCTCAACTGGATTAGCAATATTTCTAATTTGCTACTTGAGCTTATGAGTTACCACAAGTTTCAACACGTCTATCACGAAGCCAACAAAATTGCATATGTTTTTGCTAAGTTGGGATTGAAATGTTGTCTTATATTAATTGAGACGATTACTAATTTGTACCAAGCTATTTTAGTAGAATTGAAAAAATATAATTGTTTACCTTTTTAAAAAAACTATTAAATCCCCCTTTAATACAATTCATGGTCGTGTGATGATATAAATCAATGGAGCATACGATCTTAAAAAAAAATTAGCGAGAAAAAAAAATCTTTGTATTCAAATGAAAATATTTTTGTTCAAATAATATTTGTACGTTAGAATTTGGTTAATTTCAAAAATAACCGAGACAGGTGAGATTAAAATGACCAACAATATATTGGTCTAAGTGGTAAAAAGCTTGATTTTGGTCCCGTGAGTATAGTTCAGTTGGTAGGACAATTCATTATTATATGCATGGGCTGGGGTTCAAACCCTGGACACCCTACTTATTCACCCAAAAAAAAAAAAAACTTGATTTTGTATGTGCTTAGTGCCGACTCATAGCTCGTCGAGGCTACACTAGACCATTGGGTCTCAATATTTTTTGGCCTGTAACATTTCGGACAATTTGCAGTAGTCAAGTGGTGCGTTGTAACATTTGTAGGCGTCTGGTCACAGGTTCGAACCCAAGCAGTTTAGAATTGTCTAAGACAACCATGCCCTTATTCAACGGTGGAAACTTTGTACCAATAATGTAAAATGAGAAAAAAGTGGTAGTCATTCTTGAGGCCATGCAAGTTTTTGTTCACCACACACCAATTCTTGTGAAGTTGATGCGTTGTTCTCGTTTCAGTCTAAGGCGTTTCACTCTCAAACCTCGCTCTCATTCTCCTCTTCACTACGAATGCGACGAATCTCAGCTCCTCCACTACCTAACAAATGGTTTTCTTCACAAAGCACGAACAATTCTTCACTCTTTCCCATCAGGAAACATCCACTCCTGTGTTGTTCACTGGACTTCCATGCTCACCAACTACGCTAAACATGGCTACATTGAACAAGCACGAAACCTATTTGATATAATGCCTCATAGAAACATTGTCACTTACAATGCAATGTTGTCCGCATATCTTCAATCCGGTATGACCCATCAAGCGAAACGGTTTTTCGATGATATGCCGGAGAGAAACGTTGTTTCTTGGACTGCAATGCTTAGTGGGTATGCTGATTTAGGGAGGATTGATGATGCGAGAAAGGTGTTTGATGAAATGCCTGAGAGGAATGTTGTTTCATGGAACTCGATGGTGGTGGGTTTGATTAGGAATGGTGATTTGGAGGAAGCGAGAAAGGTTTTTGATGATACCCCTGATAAAAATGTGGTGTCTTGGAATGCTATGATTGAGGGTTATGTTGAAAATGGTAGAATGAATGAAGCGAAGGATTTGTTTGATCAAATAGAGTGTAGGAATGTGATTACTTGGACTAGTATGATATCTGGGTATTGTCGTGTGGATGATGTGAATGAGGCTTTTTGTTTGTTTCAGATTATGCCGGAGAAAAATGTTGTTTCTTGGACTGCAATGATTGGTGGGTTTGCTTGGAATGGATTCTATCGAGAGGCGTTGTTACTTTTTCTTGATATGATGACACTTTCTGATGCTAAGCCTAATGAAGAGACCTTTGTTTCCCTTGTATATGCATGTGCTGGTATGGGGTTTCCTTGTCTTGGCAAGCAATTGCATGCTCAGATGATTGTTAATAGATGGAAGCTTGATGATTATGATTGTAGGTTAGGGAGAAGTCTTATTAGGATGTACTCTGTGTGTGGTCTTATGGACTCAGCACGCAGTGTCTTCGAAGGTGATATGAAAAATTGCGATGATCAGTCTTTCAATTCTATGATAAATGGTTATGTTCAGGCTGGTCAATTAGATAAGGCTCAAGAGTTGTTTGACGCGGTCCCTATTCGAAACAAAATTGCACGGACTTGCATGATTTCTGGATATTTTAGTGCTGGACAAGTATTAAAGGCAAGCAATCTCTTTGATGACATGCCTGATAGTGATAAGGATTCCATTGCATGGACTTCAATGATTTATGGGTATGTCCAAAATGAGCTAATTGCTGAAGCCATCAACTTATTTGCTGAAATGATGGCTCAAGGTGCTTCTCCTATAAATTCTACTTATGCTGTTCTTTTTGGAGCTGTGGGTTCTGTTGCATATCTTGATCTAGGGCGGCAATTGCATGCTATGCAGCTAAAGACTATTTATGAATATGAATATGACGTGTATCTTGAAAACTCTCTGATTTCAATGTATGCAAAATGTGGGGAGATAGAGGATGCATATAGGATATTCTCAAACATGAGTTGTCGAGACAAAATTTCGTGGAACTCCATGATCATGGGCCTTTCGGATCATGGGAGGGCCAATGAAGCTTTGAATATGTATGAAACCATGCTTGAATTTGGAGTTTACCCAGATGCTGTTACTTTCCTTGGTGTCCTAACAGCATGTGCTCATGCTGGTCTTGTTGATAAAGGGTGTGAGTTATTTAGTGTTATGCTCAATGATTATGCACTTCAACCTGGTTTGGAACATTATGTAAGCATTATCAATCTTCTGGGCCGGGCAGGAAGAGTGAAGGATGCAGAGGAGTTTGTGTTGAGGCTACCTGTTGAACCAAATCATACCATTTGGGGAGCATTGATTGGAGTATGTGGTTTGAGTAAAACAGATGCAGATATTGCTAGACGTGCAGCCACACGATTACTTGAGTTGGATCCTCTGAATGCACCAGGTCATGTGACCCTTTGCAACATATACGCTGCAAATGATAGGCACCTTGAGGAGACAAGTTTAAGAAGAGAAATGAGGATGAAAGGTGTGAGGAAGGCACCTGGTTGTAGTTGGATATTAGTGAAGGGTAAAGTTCATGCTTTCTCATCTGGAGATAGATTAGATCCACAACCAGAAGAAATGTTGCTACAAAGTTGAGGAAGAAAACAATATTTTTAGCCCAACACTTGTACATAAAGGGGCTTTTTTGACACAAATATATCACTGTTAGATGATAACTGACGAGGCAACATCTTTGTTATTTCACTAAGAATTTCCTCGTTACTGCTATTATCAGAAATTTGGGCTGAAAATCTTTAATCCTTCACAAAAAGTTGTTGTTTAGGTAAAAACTAGACGACTCTCGAATTCTCACTGACCTGTCAACAAACTAAAAACAAGTAAAGCATTCAGGATAGTAATTTAATTCTGCTATGATTGGTAAAATACTAAAATAGTTGGAAAAATAACAGAGCCTATGTCAAATTCTCCATCTATCTAATTATCTATATATTCTCCTACATTCAGTCTTGTATAGTTTATAACTGTGTGCTAAATTTTTCCTTTTAACCTGAGTGATGCTTTTCTGTAGCTGATTATACCCTAAACATTCTTTCATCTCAACCATCCTATTTAGATCTTATGGTCAACATTTTCCTCTGTTGATGTACTATTTTTTTCTTGATTGTTGACCATGTATAATATTAAATTTTTGAACTGTAATATTCTTTTGTGTTAGCTGAGCTCTCAAGAAAATTTGTCTAGCTGTATCCTTTGGGTCAATATAAAAGTTGGCATATAAACCTATCTACAAAGATAGGAGTAGTAGAGGGAAAGTGTTAAGGATATTATCTATGTAGTCTATAGTGTGCTATAGCGGCGTGTAGAGTGTTCGGTGGCTTCTATAGAAAGTAGCGGAGCCTTTTGCTGTACCGATCAAAATCGCAGCTATTCGCACCATTAAAGCTGCTAAATGCTGCAGGGGAATTTTTTTTTTTTGTTTTTTTTCTTGTTGAATTTTAATATTTAGTTACTGTAAGCTTTAGATGATTGATTTTTATTTTTACTTTTTTGTATTTGCTTCTATCTTTGATTTCAGACCTATGACTTTTGTTAGAATTTATTAATTTTGTATGAATTTTAAGTATTACTTTTATTTCACGAATATTTCAGACCTATGAATACTATTTCATATTTAATACGCACATAAAATTCAGAATATCTGTTTCTAGCTTGGCCTCTAGCTGCGGTTATCCTTGATCGATAACTATTGATGTTACATTAATTTAAGATTGATATGGTATTTCAGCGTATCTGATCTTTTGAGGTTAACTAAATGCGTTGTTACAGAATAATACCTTGGCTAGAGTTATAACTTATAACATGATTCCATCTTTTGGATGTGGAAAGCATTCATTCTTTTTAGCCATCAACTAAACCTTTTCCATTATATGATGTTGGCTACTTGGATAAATCAATGTCATTGAGCTCTAACTTACACATTTTCAGTGAACACTTTAATTCAGATCCAACTTGCAATACCTTTGAGGACGAGACATCTATGTTTTCTATTGAAGACTCTTGAAGTATGCTATGGACCTGTGGCAATGCTTTCTGAATATACAGTTTTCATATATGCGAACAGCAGGTAGATCAAGGCCTGGGCATTGGCACCCAGTTCCCATTCTTCAATCGTCACCAGCTAACTCTCGCACGGTTTATCCAGTTGATGTCTATGGAGGAAGGAGCTGGTAAACCACCACCACCGGTTCTTGTCCTCCATGACCGCTATGGTGGTTGTGTAGGCGATCTTCCAAGTTATGATGCTTTTACTCTCGGTGGACCTTACTCTGTAAGGGGTTACAGCATGGGTGAGCCAGAAACATGCTGGAGGTTGGAATTACTAGCCTCGTTTTATGATGACTTCGAATATTGATCAATTGGTGTGCATAATATTGTAGATGTAGATGGATGGATAGCCTCATAAACATAGACAGGATAATTGTCTGATGATTGTGGGTTTAATAGTAAGAATTGGTTGTTTATTAAATATATAAATTAATAAAATCATGGTTTATATTATGAAAGTTTTGTACTGAGGTTCATTGTTCCATCAGATTTGTTTTAGTGTGCAGTGTTTAAATGAACTAATTTTGTTTTTAATTTTTTATGCTTGTGTTTTGTGAAAACAAGGTCTGCGGTGTACCAACTTTATAAGAGGTTCATCATAGAACAATACTTAAAACGATCATAAATTTTAACGAGGTCAATGATACTATTATGAAATAAAAACTAATGACTTGAGTCAATTGACGTCGATTCAATACAAGTTATATATTTATTTACTTTTGTTTTAATTAAACTGGTAACAAATTAAGTCATTATTTCAATCATAAAAATAAGGGTCATAAACATCTACTATCAAGAGACAACTTGTTGAAGTTTTAAACATTTTTTAAGTACTTGTTCACAGTAAACCACTTAGGAAGGTGATACATGTTAGAATTTCTAGTGAAACAATATATGTGGCAAGAATGAACATTCACAATTCCCGAAAGTGTACTCTCAAAATAGAATACGATGCATTTAAAACTGTGGAAATGCAAATAGCTTGTCAATATTTGTCCAATGTTCATAAAAGGTTTTGCTAAGCAAATGAAAACATGTTTATGCTTTACATGATGAGTTTCACTATGTTTCTACATTTTTCTTGGTTTCATGTCACCAAAAATACATTTATGGTTGAAGTTGTGGCCTGGTTCTGATTCTTATCTGTTACCTTCATTTTACAGTCAACCCAAAACTCAATAAATGACAAAAGAGACGGTTCTATTAATCTCTGTGATGACATTGAATTGTTAATGTTAGATGTTTCTAAAGTAAATGTTTTTTGAAGAACTAAAGTAAATTTTGACAAATAAAAAAAGGATGTTTGATTTCTGAGGTGGTAAATAGGGACAAATTTTTTTCTTCTTTTTGTTTTCAGTACTTTGGTTCAAATTAAAATCAGATGAATTAATTATAAACTAAAAAAAGATGAAACTCTAATCTGCACAAATCTTACCTCATTACAGAAACCCAAAAAGAATCCTATTTATTTTATTCAGTTCAGTTTTTTTTTTTTTAAATAATAAACAGTTTGGCAATCCAAAAGAACAAAGAAAAGACAAAACAGTTTGCTTCAGTTTTTGTGAACTATGTTTCTAGAGTATAACATGGTTTGTTTCATTCTAAACTGAACCCAAACCATGCTCAATCCTATCACTGTTGATTTTGTTGTCTCTGTTGAGTGAAATTGGGATGATTCTGTTGCGCGTTCTGAAGCGTCATCATGCCGGATTGTAGATTCTGAGCGTTGGATGCCATGCCACCAAATGCACCTTGCGAACTGTGTTGTTGTTGTTGCTGTTGCTGTTGCTGTTGCTGTTGCTGTTGCTGTTGCTGTATGGACATCATACCACCAGGGTTGCCACCTCCCACGTTGAACACTGCAATGTAAACGCACAGTGATGATTCAGCAATAGGACAAGTAGAAAATAGAATAAATGACAGCGAGGAATGAAGTTCATACTTTGATCACTCAACATATGGGAAGGATGACTTCGCTGAAGATTGTTGCCAGATAATCCGAACTGAAGAAATAAAACATGTAGCAAGTTTCAACGTTATCCACATATGATCAAAGGTTAGCTAATAAGCAAGACAACACAACTATTCATTCTATACTGGTCATGAAAAAAAGCAAGTGCATGGCAATTAATTTGTCTAGAAAAAGGTAGAGCGTCCCCTAAAGTAACCTATTAGTTTCGGTTATAACTTATAACTGTGCCCATCACAAAAATCCATTTAAAAAAAAACAACACAAAGTACAACGTGGATGCATAAGTCAAACAAAATAGTGACCAATCTCTACAAGGACTAAATCACGGGGTTAGCAAACATGCCGAGAACATCATGGATTAGATCATTCATCATACCTCGACTTGCCTTCTATTCTAATCTGACAAAAAATTTACTTCAAAAAAACCAATGAGAACTAACCTGCATTCGTGGCAGAAGAGACTGTGAGGTTATTCCGGCTGAAATGTTAGGAATCTGAGATTATGAAGCAAAAATCATCATAGAAGTAATTGTTGAAGCAAAGCCAATTAAGAGTACGGGCATCACAGAGAAACACGAGAACAACACATCATCAAAGATCAAGAAAATAATATTTTTAAACAGGGTGGCAACTTTACTAGGTGAGAAAAAACTTTTGTTGTTTACTTGTTGGATTGAAATTATATGACATGCCTATCATACCATCTGGGTATTTGGTGTTGTTTGAGCAGCACTAAATAACGCGCTGTTAGCAGGACCAGAAAACTGGTTTAGACGAGTCATCTGATTTCCTTGATTGAGTTGGCTTTGACCAATGCTATGCTGCATATGCGCCGAAGAAAGCTGTCTGCCCTGAAATTGCTGATGCCCAAGTTGTGGAGAAAACTGCATCTGGTGTTGCCCGTGCAACTGTGGAGGAAAGAAAAGCTTGTTACTGCCAAGAAAGAAACGGGAAACATACTAAGAATAAGACTAATTTAGTTTCTAGTTCGCTGCTAATATGAACACGCATGTATTTATGGTGGCTAAACTTCACAACAGTATATCCCAAAGTTATTACTTTCCTTTCTTTTGATCACTCAGAATTTACTACTATCCTTCTCAAACAACGCACGGACATATAAGTGTGCATAAGGAGAGCCAATAGTTTAGAAATAAAAAGAGAAGGCCAACCGGCCAGTCGGGCTTTCAAAAGTATACTTTTGTGCTTGAACAGAACACAAGTTAATGTTGAAAACTACCTCTGATACATGGTCAGAGTGCGTCACTTGTCCACAGATGATTATAAACGTAAGGATTTTTTTTTACAAAAAACATAAGTTAGAAAACTTAATAACAATAAAAGGTCCCGTTTACTTTGTGAAAAAAAAATCTGTTTTAATTTTCTCAAATTTGTGTTAATTTTATTTGTTAACAAGGAGATAAAAGATTCTTATAAGTGAAAAAATTTCTATATTTTTCAGAAACAATGAAAAAGTGAAAAGACTTGTTTTAATTATTTCCGGTAATATATCATCTCTAACTAGCATTCAATCTTCTCTCCATCACAATGGTTCACTTCAAGAGTCTCAATTCTTCTCATTAACAAGTAAAATTAACACAAATTTTAGAAAAAGAAAATAGAAAATGTTTTTCGCAAAGTAAACAAGGTCTACTTTAACTAGTCTTTTAGGTCATTTCAGGGCTGTATTCACTCAATGAAGAATACTTATTTTCAAAATTTTACCTGCCCCAGTCCTTGTTGCATTGCAGATTGTCTGTATTGTTGCTGAGCAAGAAGTTGTTGTTGCTGCTGTTGAGGTAACTGCTGCATCAGTTTCTGCCGTTGTTGTTGTTGTTGTTGTTGTGCTGTTAGCTGTTGCGGCTGCGGTTGTGGGGTTTGCTGCTGAGGGGATGGCGTATTCATCATATTTGTAGTAGACCTAGGTGAATTGGCATATGGAATTGGTGAAGCTGTTGTATTGTCAAAAGAAGTGGCGCTGGTTGCAGCAGAAGGAGATGCAGCTGATCTTCCCAAAAGTTGTGATCCTGATGTCTACATTAGCAATAATGTGAGAAGATTAAAAAACTTACGACTAGAAGACTCGATATTTTTCATAATTTCAATCCACCAAATGAAGTAATTAGTTCTCATTCCATAGGTTTAAAAGTTCGGCAATGAGGGACGTGCACGAGAGGTAAAAATCAAATAGGCTAGATGAGGTGAGAGTTTGAGCCTTCTCCCAATAAATTAGTATGTCCCATTGTTACAGTCTAGTGGTTGGTTGTGAGGAGGTTTCATGTGGGTGCCTGGGTTTGATCCCAGGTTTTCCACACTTCCCCCTCCCTATGTGTATGTGTGGCCCTTCATCTATAGAAAAAAAATAGGGCTAGATGAGGAATCAACCATGCAGCGTCGCTTAAAGTAGCTGTGCAATTTATCAAATTTTATTGTCCTTCAAGTTCAACCTAATAAGGATCAGATGGGTTTTCAAATATAAAATTAAAATATGAGACTATGGCGTAGAATATTTCAAAATCGCGAAACCGGATATGCAAAGGTAGAAAGCAAATCATTTGAAGCAAGAAAATCCAAAATCATAAGTAACCACAATTCACATATACCCTTTATTTACAGTATTAAAAAACAAGAGTGAAGAAGATAGTCAAATATCCATTCATAAAACCTTCATCGAAATGTGAATGACCAGACCTGTAACAACGAATTCTGGCCGCCCATACTGTTTGATGACAATGGGGTATTCTTCATATACACATCTGAAAGTAATAGTATATATAAATGCCACTCGGAGTCAAATTATAAAATCAAAATATTTTGGAGATGGAGAGTTAAGAAGAGTGATTTACTATTGCTAGACCCATCAGGAAAAGATTGTGCACTCTCGTTGACCGTAAATGCGTCTGCCAAATGCATAGGAAGTGAAGCAGTTATATGCCTCTGGTCTCCAGGTATCCGCAATCCTGCATGAAGTTCCATTATATCCAAAAAAATCACCATAAAGAATACAGATTTAGAGACACATTGGTATGAAAGTTTAAGTTCAACAGACAAAAACTTTATTCAAGGCAAGCCAACCAATAGCACCTTCTTGTACTCAAGAAGTCCTTATGAGCTAAACCAAGTCTAATGCAAACAGTGACAAATGTACATTGGCAGAATTATCCATATGAAAGAAATTTTAGATCTTAATATGTATTTAGAACAAGAGTGACCATTGGTTGTGATATATCTATAAATATATTTATTATAGTAGAAGGCGGCAGCAGGTGAAATCATTACCCTCGCCAACATTGACGGCAGCTCGGAGTAGATTTTCCTGTTCTTGAATTTTGGCAGCCTGACCCTTGTCGAGAGTGGGGGCAATGGCAGGGCCCTGACGAGTTCCAAAGCAGTAAGCTTTACGAGTGTCAGCCAATACTTTTTCAGCACCTTCACAGGCTGCGGCAATCATATCAATTCTAGCCTGCAAAAGGGAATGAAGAATGAAGAGGGAAGACAGAAGAGGAAAGGTAGATGTGAAGTGGAAAGTGGAGAAAACCTTCAACTTGTCAATTTGAGTGGCAATTGGGAGGTTCTGCATCCCCTGAAGCAATTGATCTCTCTTCAAGGTGTCCTCTGTCTCCATTTCAGGGAGTAGTTTTGTGGAGAGCATAACAGGCAGTACTGATAAAACATTGTCACGGTGATTTGAAATGTGAATGGATGAAAAGTATACAAATACAATACATATGAAATATTATGTGTTCATACTTGTAGCATTTTCGGCATTGACATTCTTGGGATAGACTATGAAAGCCTTGGAGACCTTCTTGATATCGTCAACGATGTTGAAGAGTTCGAGGTTGACCATGGAATACTGACCGAGAATATCTTGCCATTTGGGAGAGGTGTTGGTGCGACCATAGGCATCAAAATCGTCGAGAATCCTTGATATGGCTTTGAACAGGCTGATAGCACGTGTCTTTACTTGTTCTAGATTTAGCTGCTGCTGCACTGCCTGGTTCAATCTCTCCTGCTGCTGCGGATGCGGCTGCTGCACCAACTCACCCTCCATTCTTCTTCCCTTTTCTGTTTGTCCGTCCCAATCCCCACAAACAAATATAGAGTACTGAAGAATAGAATAAAAGGTTGATCACAGATCAGAGGGGCTGCACCTACTCGCAGTAGCCACGTTTTCAGTTTCCATGATTATCCTATTCCTCAAAAAAAAAATCCCATAAAAAAGAATTTGCAACAGAAAAATGTGACAGAATTTCCCAACATAATCCAACTTCAAATGTCAAATCCTTCACTTTTCAATCAACGGTTTATATTTACTTTTACCCCCCTTTTAGGTGGCAATAAAAGAGAAGCTTCGATGATTGATTAACTCAATTAATTGATAAAATCAGAAAAAACAATGATCAAATCAATTGTGGTTGATATGGTTTCACATTATCTTATAAAAATGCATTGATGATTCTTAACTTATAAAAAACATAAAGTGTTTTGCTTCCAATATGAGTGAGGCAACCCAAAAAGTTAAAATCAATTTCGATTACTCTCGCTACTACTATCAATTTCAGTATAATATTTCAAAACTGACCTGAAAGAGGAGAGGAGAACAACGGTTGTGGGCGGTGGACGTGGTGTTGTTGTTGGGTTCATATATATTTACCTTTCAAGAGAGGGTTATGTATATTTTTATGTAAGATTAGAGGATCTTTATGATTGGCTCGGAAGAGGAAAATGTAATTTAATCTCAAAATGATTTTTTAATAATAAATAATTTTTTTATATATTTAATAATAATTCAACTATCATTCTAAATTCATATTTTTTAATTTTTTCCTTTTTCGTACTATTGCCTGTTATACAATTGACCATTATCATATTGTATAAATAATGGTGATTTAAACTTTTATAGGGATTCACCATGTTACTGAAGAATCCATAAGGTTAATTATACAGAAAAGTGACGATGTGATACGATTAAAGCTTAGTCTTTTTTTAAAAACGATTTTTTTATAATTTCTTAAGAATTTTTTTTTATAATTATTCTCAATAAAAATAATGAACATAATAATAATAATAAACATAATAATATATTTGGAAGATTTTTCCTTCAAAAAAAAATACATATATTTGGAAGATTTTAAAATAAATAAAGGTTTCAGGGATCAATACGAAAGTGAAAAGACCAATATAAAAAAGTATTGAAAGTGCAGGGACTCATACCAAAACTTCAAAATATTTAAATTTCGAAAATTGTCTTTTAGTGTGTCATGTGGCAGTGTCATGTAATAATTGATTCACGCGGCACATAGTTAATTTTGCCTTTTTTTTAAGGGTAGTGTTAACTTGTGTCCTTAGAGCACATGTTAAGAACCTAAAAGAATAAACATTCTCTAAAATTTTGTGCATTTAATTGATAAAAAAGTTAAAGATTAAATACAATGCACACATTTCAATAATTTATTTCTATATTTGAATCATTAACATTTCCCTTTTTTTAATATGGACTCGGCACAAAGACCAATTGCAAATTTTTTACAAAGTATAGAGATCAATGTCAAACACAAAAAACTATAGAGACTAATGTCAGAATATGGTCAAAGTGCACAGACTAATGACATATTTAAGTCATGATTGATACAAGAAAAAAAAATCAAAACAAATTGGATTTGAACCATATACATCTACTTTGTCTGATTTTTCTTTTCTGGAGTAGTAAATTATCATCCAAAATTGCAAGCATGTTTTAAAATCGCCTTTGATTTTTGTGAACTAGCAAATAAATTTGTGAAATAGTAAAATGTTAGTCAAAATAGTCACGTTATTACACTTATAGTGTATGACATAGAAACTCACGTATAAACTAGTTTGTCTATATTGAAATTTATATGTTGAGTAGTTTGATTCCTCTCTTGACTGAAAAAAATGTTTCTTATTTATTAGTTTTCTAATAATTTTTCTCTTCATTAAAAGAAAGATGGGGAAGATCAAAAGAGAGTTTGATTGAGAGGATCTCTTTTGTTGGATTTAGCGAATAGGGCTAATCTGCACTGAGTGGCCAACCACAGTTCGATAATTGGTGGAAGCAAAAAGATGAGTGAGAAACTAGAGAGAGGGGCTCTGGGTGGGGTAGCGTGCACAAGGACAAAAGTGAGTGACACCCCAGCTGAAATTGCAACGGGTACGACGGTGGCAAGCGGTAGAGGCTTTCACCACTTGGATTCCTCTAGTGTTCCTTTCCTTTTTACGAATTTCCCAAGCGAACGCTTCAAAAGAGGATCTTCGGAGACTGTTCGTTAGTTTTGGGAAGGTAGAGGAAGTTTTTATTCCTAACAAACTTGACAGATGGGGAAAGAGATTTGGGTTTGTTAAATTTAAAGAGGTGGTGGATGAGGTGGAGGTTGGAGGAGGTGTGGTTGTGGCTGTTGAAGTCTAGACTAGAGGTGAATAGGGCTTTGTTTGGCAGGAATGATAAAAAAGGGGAGGAAAAGAAAGGGGAGGCGGCGAAGTCGAATAGTGTTAAGGTGGGAGGAGGAAACAATGCTTTTGTGAATGGAAGGTCTTTCAAAGGGGTTGTGGTTAGTGAGGTTGGGAAAGAGGTTGGTTTGGGAAAGGAGGTCCCTTGCTTGGACTTTCTCCCAAGTGAGGAGATGCTGGACTTTTTAAAAGAAGGATATGTGGCGGATCTGGTCCAATCGTACACAGCTAGGGAGGTTCAGCAAGCTCTTGCTATGGAAAGCTGGTCTAACATTCAGGTTATTGGTATGGGGGAGAGGCAGGTTTTACTTCAGCTGAAGGATACTTGCGGCGTTGTAGAGTTGGTTAGGAAGAAGAATGAAATGTGGTGGTCTTTGATGTTCAAGAGGGTGAGGAGATGGTACCCTAACATGGTGGAAGCTAGTAGAGTGGTGTGGTTGAGTGTTTATGGCATTCCTCTACATGTTTGGGATGAGCCTTTCTTCAAGAAACTTTGCTCATTGTTTGGAAGGTTTGATGATTTTGATGAAGAAACCATAGGAAGGAAGAGCTTTGAGGTTGCCAGAATTCGTGTTTCAACAGCCAGGAAAGCCATTATTGATGAGGAGGTCAAGATTAGGATGATGGGGGCGGAGTTTGTGTTGTGGGTGGTGGAGGATGGTCGGGGACGGTGGTGTCCAAGGAGGAAGGAAGGGATGGTCATTGATGATGTCACTGAGGTGGGGTCCAGAAAAGTTGATATGTTAAGAGAAGAGAGGGGTTTTTCTTCAGAAGATGAGGTGGCAAGCTATGGGTCTCACAAATCCATGCAACTAGAGAGTAGGAATAAACATCTTAGGGAGGACAATACTGATGAGTCGGAGGAAAAAATGGATGTGCAGGAGGATGTCGAGAGGGGAAGTAAGTCCTTTGTTTCCTTAAAAGGGGATCAAGTTTTATATGTTCCAGTGGGATGTGGACAAGTGGCAATGTCTGCCAAGGATGTTGATGGGAGAGGGAAAGAGTTAGATAGGTGCATACGTTGGGAAGGTGCTTCAGGTGGGGCCCAAGTGTCGCTTGCAATTGGAAGAAGGGGTGAGGAGTCTCACGCGCGGGCAGCAAATGTGAAAAGTGTTCTAGGTGGGGGCCACGAAGGGGAAGTTCCTGGACTGGATTTGGGTCGGACACTAAGTGATGAATGGGCGCAGGCCCATTTAGGTGAAGAAAACATAAATACGCCTGTAGCTGGAAATGGCACTGAAGCTCAAACTGGTTCTGTTTTGCAGCAAGTGGATGTTGGATGTTTTGAGAAGGATGTTTTGCAAACAGGAAATTCAAACCAACACATTAGATTTGTCTATGAAGAGTCAGACAAATCAGAATATATTGACTCTATCCATGAATTTGATGGGGATGAGCAGAGGCTGTTAAAAATCAGACAAAAGAGTAGGAAAAAGAAAAAACAAGGCTCCCTTGAGAAGAAGCAACTAGTGGTAGGAAGGGAAGGGCAGGTGACAGGTTGTTTGAAGGCAGGGAAGCGGAGGATACATCACTCATCGAAACATAGAAGGGTGTATTCTTTACAGGAAGGTTGTGAGGTGTACGAGAGTGAGAATGATGAAGGAGTGGCTTGGTCTTTGGACCTTGGTTGTTATTCATCTTTTCCATCTATTAAAGGTCATAAAGGCTCTGGTATTGAGTTGTTGAGTTCGCCGGTGGAAGGTCGTAGGGAGTTGAATAAGTTGGCGGCGAAAAAAGTGCTTACATTTCAAAAAGGTGTAGGAGTTTCTCATTCTATGAAGGAGGGTCCTATCATGATAAACTTGTGGTGTTAGAAGAGCGCTCGGTGAAAACTAAGGCTAGTAGGGAGGAGGGGAGGTTGTGTCAATGATTGTGACGACCTTCAATGTTAGGGGATTAGGCGGGAGGGTGAAGAAGAATAAGATCTGAGAGCTAGTACGGAATAATAATGTAGACTTTTTGGCGGTGCAAGAGACAAAGCTAGAGGAGATTACCTCGGCTTTATGTTATTCCATATGGGGGGGGG
>Ga0315914_1001799_pt1 | contig 32612 bp, 20 predicted proteins | sample MpolenodulesMG_FD_203920 | JGI IMG/M metagenome (GOLD analysis project Ga0315914, IMG submission 203920) | Medicago polymorpha root nodule microbial communities from Los Angeles, California, United States - elongated nodules | ecosystem: Host-associated > Plants > Roots > Nodule | place: USA...
CGCTGTTAGCAACCGACAATGTCTCTGGTCTTCAAGTAAGGATCCGTATGATATTTCATTCAAGATTACAAATATCTGCTGTAATTAATTAAGAATCTATCAAGCACTGACACATACACTAAACACGACATTGACACTAACACATCAACACCAGTAATAATTTGAGAGAATGAAGTGATTGAATGTAAGCACATATGTCGGTGTTGTGTCAGTATTAAATACTGACACGTGTTGGACATTGGACTCGTCTTCAATGTGAAATGTCCGTACTAGATAGTTGAGAATATTTGTCTTTTATTGCAGATATGCAAGGATAGGGATGCTAAACCTCAGAAATGGGAGGATGTGGCACCATTGAAAGGGTTAGTCCTTTTGTCTTTGTAGCTTTTATAGGTTACAAAAAGGTGTTGCAGTATTGCATGCTAGCAGTAATGAAAATGCTTCATTTATGTTCATCCGAACCTTTTGACTCGTGAGTCATGACTCATGAGCTCATTTTTAAAAAATTTCAAGACATGCCGATGTTCCTTCAGGAACATTTTTTTTTTCTCGATTTGTTTATGTTACTGTCATAGTTTGGCTTTTTTGTTTTCAATTGTCATTCATAAAAAAATTTATTACGGGATCATGTGACAAGTCATACCGTCGGTTCAACAGCATCAAAGTACACCATAGGACGAAACAATTCATCAAAATTACAATTATCTGCATAAGCTAGTATATTTCTAAAACTTTAATTCTTTGTGAGCTGCATTATATCAAGTATGTTGCTACAACTTATAAGTTTTTTAGTTTTTTCACCCTGTTCTCCCGAACTACTTACGTTATTTAACTGGTTGCTTTTGTTGCAGGGCATTCGTAGTGAATCTTGGTGACATGCTCGAGCGTTGGAGCAACGGTGTTTTCAAGTAAGAAATCTTTCTCATCTTTTGTTTTCTGCGCTTTATAAAAAAGATTGTTTTGTGTGATGCTGAGGCATCGGTCGGTGGTATCGCCGCATTGTCGTTATAAAGCACTAAAACAACCAGACTAATGCATACATTTATACCTAATAGAGATAATGATATTTTTTCTTGTTTGTCACAAAGGAAATATTGAAATTATTGAAGTAGTTATACCATCAGTTATGTTATAGAATATAGTTTACTTAAAAATTTGTAAGTATTTTCTACTATACTAATTGTTGTGAGAGATTCCTTGATGATAGTCTTGTCTCTTAATGATTTAATGGAAATTTACGTGTATCTGGTTGATCGAATTTGAATATTTGCTAGAATTAAAATTGTAAGCTACAATTGAAGTAGAGAGTGTACTTATCATATTAGTATTTTCATGTGCTATTATGAGATTTTAGTTTCTCTGTGGTATTCTTCTATCATTGACATTCCAGAAACAAATCACAAGACTTAAATATGATAGATAAATACAAAGCTAAATACAACATGTGTATCTTTTTCCATTTAAATTTTATATTTTGTGTACTTAACAATTTGATTTGCATTTATTTTTAGGTCCACACTGCACCGAGTTCTAGGAAATGGTCAAGAGAGATATTCGGTAAGCCTCAGATCTTTTTTCTGGTTCAACATTTTCGTCTTTCAATTTTGATTCTTAATTTGATTGTAAAAATAGTACTCGCTTTGTTTCACATTAATAGTCGTTTTAAGTTTCTTCACACGGATTAAGAAAAACAATAAATAGTTTTATAAGTGTAACAACTATAGTAAATTATCCCTATTAATCGTTGGCGTATCTCAATGTTGGTTTCCCTTTACAGATTGCATACTTTTTGGAGCCTAGTCATGATTGTCTCGTGGAGTGCTTACCAACCTGCAAATCAGACACTAACCCTCCCAAGTGAGTTAACAATGACATCTAAAATTTAACAACTAATTACATGTTAGGATGTTACTACCTTAGTCAGGTTTCTTTCCTTCCTTTCAAAGGATTGTTTATTCAATTAAGATGGTAGGTTTAAAAATTGTGACTGCGGTCATATCATGGTTGCAATTACATTGTGATTTTTGAAATTGCTACAAATTTGGTTGATGTAATTGTAGCCGCATTGTGATCTGGAAAAATCTTTGCCACGTTAATTTTGCAGCCGCAATTGTGGTTTGCATATCGTATACATAAAATTTGTGAAGTTACATTACTAAGACGTGTCTTATCTTTCTGTTGTTGCAGATATCCTCCTATTTTATGCCGCGACTACCTCAGCCAGCGCTACAATGATACTCATGCTGATTTGAAAATTTACAAGAAACAACAATCATAAGTAGAACTAGTCAGTGTTTGGAGTTGAGGAGCCTAGAGAATTTAATTTCTTAGCTTTGTTAATTTCTTTAAGCTTTTTTAATTGCATGTTTTAGGAATAACAGCACCATGAGTTTGTTGTATTATATAGCTTTTGTTTAAATAGCAAAATAATATTTTTAGGGGTGAGGGAGGGTTAGCTATTCAGTTTAGTACTTGTTGATTAATTCTAAAAGAAAAGCATATATGAAAATCCATGTTTTCACTCAATAATACTCTTACATTGTGTGGTGCACAATATATATTGACTTCGGATTACTTAACATGTGGTCTCATGCAATCGAGTAAGGATCCTCTTCATTTGGCAAAATAAATGGAGTATAGGAGTTTGGTTAGGAGAGGTGTCCATATTTAGTGTTAATCATAACTTGAACAAGAGGAAACATGTGGAAAACGAAAAGAAAAAAAAAAGTGGTCTAAGTTTCAATATTTATCTCGTGCGGTTGAAAACAATATTTGTCGGAAAATTTCTATTCGGGAAACAATTTGATAAAAAAAAAACAATTGATATTAAAAAGTATTTACTTAAATAAATAAAAATATATAATTTCTATTGAAGTTACAATGAGCATTACATTTTTAAAATTTTATGAATATTTATATTAAATTTACTTTAGTTGAATAAATTTTTATTTAAAAGAATAAGTTTAAATAAGTTTTAAATCCTTATAAATATATCAAATTTCGTTGTTATTTGAGATCCATATTTTAATTATTTTTATCTTTAACTTTTGAAAGTTTAAAAATTCAGTTTTCGATAAAGAAATTTAATTTTTTGTGAAATAACTTTGTATAAGGTTCTAAACAAACTTTAAAAATTCAAAATTTTAAAATTTTAAGTGTAATTAAACAAATTTAAATTTTATAATAATTAAAATTAAAACTTAATACTAAAAATTTTACAAGAAAGTAAACATGTCACTTTTTATGAGATGTAAAAATAAAATTTGATATATTTATTGTAATCAAAAATTTATTTAACCTAAAAAAATAACACTACTTCTTGGAACTATAAAACAATAAATTTGATAAGCAACTTGTAACTTGCAAAGCATGATCTCATTCTCATCTGACTCTGAGCATCCATTCTATTATGGCTGGCTGGCAAATTGACTTTACTTTCCATAACTTAGAGACTTTGACCACAAAAGTTCAAGACCTGCTCATCTTGTACTTGAGATGCACTGTTCTTGGTCAATACTACCCACTTCAACTAATTCGACTTACCTTCCAAAATGATTGTGTTAAGCAAAAGTGAATTTCTTTTTCTCTTTTCTTTTTGCAATGGCAAAGGCGGATTGTAACTACGGACCTTCCTGATATTATTAGGAAGATTAGATGAGTAGAAATGTTAACTTATATCCATAAATGAATATATATGTACAGGTTCTCAACACGGTTTCATCGTAGACCATGTAAGTGGATAGATATATATAGGGTTGTTATTTAATTTTTCATATTTTCTATTCTTTTGTTTATAAAAACTATATAATAGGGGTTTATATTTGTTACCTTTAAGACGGAAAACACATTGCGACTTTGTATCTATCTCTCTCATAAGTTGTTTTTGCTCTCTCTTATTTTATGTATCATTTCTCTTTCACCCCTCTCTTTCATTAAACTTACAAAAATGCATAAAAATTAACTTTTTTGCCACCAAAGTCTCCAAATCATATAAGACAATTGCTAAACACAAGTAAAAAACTAAAATACCCCAGCGATAGTTAACTACCACTGACTTATAACTAAAAAACACGCCGACAGTCAATTGCCGCTGAATTTTTTGGTCATTTACTTGTGTTACTAAGACACAATGAATGTCAAAAAAACAATCATCATCATATAATCCATACAAAAAGAGTGCATTGGATATGCAATGGCAGTGTAAACTATACACGGACATCCAATAATAAGTGTTTGTTTAGGATTTTTAGAAAAATTATTTTACCAAAATTAATTTATTTTGACCCTAAAATGAAAAACTATTATGATTAGGTTTTCTTAAAATTTCTTTTTCAAAAACAAAGAGATAACATATATACAAGTTAAAACTCAATTTTTTTTTTAAAAATGGATTTTTATGGATAGTAGACAAACAAAAATAACTTTTTTTTTTTTAAAATCTCGGAAATTTAATCTAACAAAAATCTATTTTTTTTTAAAGCTGAAAAAAACGCATCCTTCATAGCATGAATATTAGATCAATATGGTGGTCAAAATTCTTGATCCATTATATAACCTGAGACAAATTCTTTTAACCCTTGGTCCATGTTAGAATTTGGCTACCGTTCATTATTTTTAATTTTTCTTCCATTATATGACCTGTCCCACTCTCACCATTCTTCTGCCCATGCCACAAGGTCCCTATTCTCGAGAAGATACAAGAAAGTATTTAAATTGATGATAAATATTTCTTTTGTTATATCATGAATGTTCCATTTTTATTTCATTTTATCAATTTGGACCAGAATAAGTATTGGTTTTTGTTTACGATGTAATATTAATCATTTTTAAATTCTACTCCTCTAATTATTTGTAACTTTTCACTTATTTGTAACTTTCTATCTTCATCAATCACTTTTCTCTCACTCCATGGATGTTATATTTCATAACATGCATCACTCTCAAAGATGATGTATAAAATATCAAAAAAGTTACAAAATTCAAATATTATAAATTAAACGTCAACACGATATGATTACCTGAGTGTTTAACCAAAACCATACCAAAAAGTTTAACTATATCAATATGATACCTGAAAAATAATCTTGTTGACCAAATACTGCATGCTTTTAAATAGTCCACATACAAATCAACCAAATCGAACTGTGAATGTATAATCGCATGGAGTTTTAATTTCTTATGTTTTCCAACTAGAGATTATTGCATAGAGTAAAGACTTATTTTGAATTCTCTTAATAAATTTTAATGATATCTTGACATAAGGGGTTAATAAATTTCCTCCATCTACAACAATTAGAGAGATCAAACCCTAAATTAAGTTGTCCGACTACAATGTTCTTCATTTGTTTAAGGCGTCGGAGTCACTTACCAATCAGACATATCACACGGATAGGAAGCATCATGTAGATATGATGACTAAACTATATTTTTCAATAATGACGTAGTTATATTAACCATTAATGTTAGAATATATACAGCCAACAAGATGCATTACAGATACATATACACATGGTCTACATATGAAAATCTACGGCACCTTAATTTGATTCTGATGTCCGGCATAGATATTTCATGAGACCTTCCGACTATTACTACAACAACAAAAAAAGCCCTGCCTTTTTCCTTCTAACTAGGAGAGTAAGCAACTTATACTAGCGCCAGACCTTGAGTCGAAGATCGTGTCATGTGCAACATCCATCAGTGATGGTTCACTAATTTCCATTTCCCAACTTCAAGTAAGATCAAGAGGAACCTTTCGATTCGCTCCCCATTATCATACAATATATACAGACAACAAGAGTTAATGTTTTTCACGAACCAAATATCTCACGCAATACAAATGGATTACATGGCAAAGTCTTTAGATGATGTTTTTCGGTGTAGAACCTAATGAGAACTGAACCAGCAACCTTCCATGCAAAAGCACATTTAGCGACATCATTTGATTCAATGGCATAATCATAAGTAACGTGGTACACAGCCAAAGCCTCATTATAAATCTCAGAAATGTTCTTTGAATGATCCTCAAAGTTAGCAACAGCATCAAATTTCTGAAAAAGATACACCAATCAGCACCTCAGAAAATGGTAACTTCTTCTAAGGAAAGAAAAATTGAAACATTACCTGCTTATAAATCTTAATGACTTCAGCAGCCTCTTCATTGGACTTCTTAGATGTGTCACGTAAGGCACTACTCATATCATCCCTATACTGTTTATACAGTTTTCTCCACGTTTCTATGCGCTCCATGGGTATTTCAACATCAAAACAGGGAAGTTTGCTAATTACTGATGGCACATAGAAAAGAAAAAGGTCAAACACAGTTGAAGCTGATAGGTGATGAAGGTGTAATAATGGAATACTCACCAATCCCAGACATATCAGTAGTTTGCCATCTGCAAACCTCGCCGTATATTGAACCCAAGATAGAGGTTGAAGTGAATGATATGTTCCTTTCCATATAGTGAGGGAACATTTCTACATTCAAATTACTTGGAATCTTCATCTGTTGTTGAAGGTTCAAGTTAGGAAAGTTAGAGTGGAACTCAAGATTGTGGCCTTCTAATATTTATTCAAAGTAGACAAAAGTGATGATGGTATTGTAAATGTGTTGACGTAATAAACTAACCATGGAATTGCCCACAGTCAATATGTTTTCAATTTTGGATACGCAAATGTTAGTGGGTACACAACTGGACCTCCTTGTTACTATTCCTTCGGTATGCCTCTTATATATCATGACCATCGAAAATTAAGCCTAAATACGATTTTATATGACAAAACCTAGGCCAAGTTCTGTCAAGTTTATGACCATTTTAACTCTTACATCCCGAAGTGCTGACACTTAAAAAAAATTACATATAATTTGAGGAACTAGCATAGATGCACAAAACAAAAGCATTTTTTTCATCCCAAGGCACGGAACCTCTATTTTACAAATACTTGAGAAAAGAAGCAGTTAAATGTTTAGCTGCATATAGATTTCACTACAAAACATAATGTTTAGTAATATATAGGGGCGATTAGCCCAAAAACTAGAGGCAGACTGTATTGCAACTGAAGAATAATACAGAACTAACCTTTCCACCACCTTTCTTAGGAGCGTCTAATGCTTCATAGTATAAATCAATCAATTTAATCATATTTTCCTTTACTTGCTCCTTTTCTTTACTTCTGTCATTTGGTAATATCAAAAGGCGATCCATGAGTGCCATCCAACCATCAGCTGCCATACCTATTGCGCTACTGGAAAGAGGAGAAAAACTTTTCTGGTAAGAGTCATAAAATTAAAACTGAGAACACTCATACTAGTAACTACCAACTTGACATCTCTGACAATTTCTTTCCCCCTTGGTAGCATAGTAAATAGTAAAAACACCACAATGAAATTGCACTTCAAAGGCCAAATATCTATACTGATCATTGCTACAATAACTATAAAAAAGTGTATTTGTTGTGTTACTTACATGGTCAAGACCCATATACATACGGATATGCATTATAAGGTTTTCAGTCTACAAGCAGAAGAAATGGAATATCAAGTATATACGACATATACAGGCTTAACTAAGTCCTCACAAACTATTACTTCAGGAAACCAGGATGGAAAACATGATACCATATACACTATATTTGAGCCAGACGAACACTGATATTGCAAGGTTTTCAGCCTACAAGCAGAAGAAATATTGAAGACATACAGGCCTTGTTATCATGCACAAACTTCTACTTCAGGAAAGCTTGATGACAGTTATTTTTTTATGAACAGCAAGATTGCAATACTTGAACTTTATACTATTTTATATAACCTTCATAGTCACGTGAACATCATAACACCAACCTTGGTTGGAACCGAGTTTCCAAATATAGTCTAAATAGTGCTTCCTCAAGCTCCTCGTCTGAAAGTTCACTTGGCTTTTTACCAAAAAAACTCAATCTGGCAGAATTGCACGGTGGACTTTCTATCCACGGGTCGCAGCTCTTGAAATATTGCAACAGCTGAAACATTTCAAAATATAAATGGTTACAATAAAATAATTTTTAAGTGCTAATTCAAGCTTTAAGAACCTCCTAAGCAAACATCAGACAACAAAAATACAAAGTCAATATCAACTTTCAACATAACGGGGAAAATAAACTGAGCGACAGTTTTGTGAAGATAGGAGTATAAAGAAACTGTCAATGTCCTTTTCCCAACTGCAATTCACATTGTCATTTTCTCTGAAACAAACTTCAATCAAAAACAAATATATACTTTTTGAATGGAACATTACTTTTAAGATGGCAATTGGCAAGTATTATTGTTTACAGCAGCACGAGGAGCAAAAACCAGTGTATTAAAAATACTTTTATCAAGATTTCAAAACATTATTTGAATGAACAGGTAATAGAACCAATAGTCTATAAAGCAATATTTTTGACAAGCATAAAAAGATCTAGTAAAACACAAAAAGCGCAATTCTTTTGATATGAATAGATCTAGTAAAAACACAAGGGTGTAAAACTGAAATTTAAATTGAAACCTGAGGATTTTTGGAAACCCAGTACATGTCACCATCAAAATCACCTCCAGCAATCTCATCTGCTACGGAGCGAGGTCCAACACATGGGAAAAAAATTGCATATTTGCCATGTCCAACATAAGATTCTAACTCCTCCACATATGTGGCCTGCATTATGTGAATGTCCCCAAAATGTAAACCTGGATTGCGATAAACCAGCACATCCCCGGTAATTTGGCCATTTTCACTACCAAAAACAAAACAAAAGAAGAAAAACAGTCAACAAAAGGCATGAAAGCTTATGAGAGGAGGAACAAAAGTGTTACTCAATCAGTGGTAAGTGGGCACAGGGCACACATCAAAAGGAGAGGGAAAATAACAGGATGGGCAAGTGGAGGAGAGAGTGTGATGGAGATATTTATGCTTACTGAATAATGCAAACTTGATTCGGTTTCAAGCAATGGCTTTCTGTGGGATCAACAGTCCCCATTAGGTAAAAGCAGTCTTCTAAATATAGTTTGCCTCCTCTAAGCCTGTTCTTTTCGGTCTTAGCCAGTATAGATAGATGATACCGCATAAATGGCTCATCAAGAGGAATCCCACATAAAAGCATTCCCGCAGCATTGTATCCATCCATTTCAGCATGGTTGACAGAAGCTGCAAGTGCACCAACAATTGAAAACCACTGTTAAGAGAGATTCCGGCGAATTTTAGGCAGCAGAATAATTAAATTAAAATCCCAATAAACAACAGCTTATCTTAAATATGACCAATGTACATGTTAGTATTTGATAACTAGAAGTATGTATGAAAACTACCTCTGAGGGCAGCACGCTTATTGGTGTAGATATGCTCTGCATCTTCTAAATTTCTCTGAAGTACATCCATGAAGAATTCATTTGGAACTCCTCCAAAGCTCAAAAGTGCGATCAAATACTTCGATAAGTATGCTCTATTTGGTTTTTGGCTGAAACATGGAGGCTTCATATCAGTTTGTTTTTTAAACATTGCAAGAAAAAACATTCAGCACTCATGAATACAAAAGGTTAGTCTAGCTCCTAACAACTTTTAGCATTAAGAAAATTGGTTAGGCAACTTAGAATCAGCATATCAGAATCAATGATAATCTATAGTGTTAAATTAACTGCAATGGCCTATGGCCAAAAAATTTCCTCCAGATTACAAACATAAACCAATGCAGCCAACCCCACCAAATATGAAAAGGTTTTAGTGGTTGTTGATGAAAAAGTGTCTTCTGTTCTAATTTATTCTTAAGAGATTCCTGCTTTGACTGGGTAAACCATCGTGGTTGTACACCAGACTAGGGGGCACAAGCAATTGGTCCATGCAAGGTGAAACTGAAAATGCATGTCTACCCAATGTTATGCTCCTGTTGGTGCAAAACTAATGCGATCCATCGCGAAATATTCATGATGGCATATCATTTTTAGAATGCATATTTGTTGTGTCAGTTAGATTATGTGATAGGACAGATACCCTATCAACCTAAGTTCTTGAGATAAATAAAATAGAAGGCTCATATACAAGATATTATGATGTGTTATGCAAATAAAATCAAACAAACAAAGTCCACCTTAAAATAGAAGGCTCATATACAAGATATTATGATGTGTTATGCCTCCACCTTTCAATATTCAATAATAGACATAAATATAGTCCGTCATATCAAGTATGATCAATATATCCCCCCAACAAGCCCACCTAACACCCTAGCGGCAAGAGTGACTGATATCAACCCAGTCAAATTGAAAAGGTGAAATACCTTGTAGTTACCACCTCCAACGAATTTAAACTTTTAAAATTGTCTTTTGTTGACAGGCTTAGGTCTGTCTCCACCTTAATCATTGAAGGACGAACTTGTATTGTCTTTTGAGGAAGCTTCAAGATTCAAATATTCAATATCATAGTCAAAAGCAGCATAGTTAAATAAGAAATGAACAAAATAATACAAACAACTGCAAAAGAAGCTGATTAACAAAACGACAAACTTTCCAAATTAATAACTCTTCAAATGGATAAAAACTGTAGGCATTCTTTGTGATACCGAGGTAGCTCTCGGACTTACAAGAAAATTCTACTGTACAGCTACAAGACCCATGTGCATTTGTTGGATTATACACTTTCATCAAAACCTCTCACATACTTCCCTCCATGACTACCAAAATTATATTGCTAATTATTATATTAAAATGTTGCTGTCTAACATGAAGGGAAGTAACAATTATCAATAACATGTTTCCAAGTTTCAATTATCACTAAAAACCAGTGTTTGCTAGTTGAATTAATTGGGATGAAAAATATTAAAAGACCAAATAATACAAAATAATGACAATACGCAAATAATTATTTTTAACACTCATTAACCATGAAAGCTACAAAACAACTCAACACAAACTTAGAAATAGATTAGGTCTTCCATAATGTGCTTGTAAAAATAAAAATATACTTTAGTATATCAAATTCCTTGACAAACAGAATCATTAAAAGGAATACCTTTCTGTTAACCAAAAGAGTACCCTTCATTGCACTGCCCATGTGAAAGAGACGGCACTGAATCAGCAGTGGCTTAATAGGAGGAAAAAGGATTAAGTTATGTTCTAGTAATGTCCAAGCATATTACAAATGCATACATATAAAACATGTCACTGAAATATGAAACAGGCAAAAGAAATACAAGGCACCTACTGGCTGATGTGTGCTGAGTGCTGTAACTCCCACAGCCTGACTCGTATCCTGATCAACCAAATTGGAAATTTCCTGAAGCCAGACACAGCGCATAATCAATTAAAAAGGAATTAGATCATAAAATCATTGAAATATATCAGAGCAAAGGATTGAAATTTAAGTTATGGAGAGAAAATATAACAAAAGCAGGAGCAGAATAAGAGAGACCAGGAAAAAAAGAAAAAAGAAAGTTTACAATAAAAAAATAAGAAAACTATGTACAAAAGATACTACTGTCTAAAAAAATTAATATGTGCAATCACATATGATCAGGAAGGAACATAAAGAGTAGCCATCCAAAAAATTCTGGCATATCCCCTCAACTCTAAAATATTGTAGGAGTGTGTGGTTATCAAAGTTAACAAAAACTTACAACCAATATTATGTAAATCACATCAAAATCATTAGGAAAAAGAAGATGGCATGAATAGAAAGCAAATAAACTAACAGGAGTAACTCATGCTTTATCCTTGCAAATGAGTAGTATCCACGTGAGAATCAAGAAAACTCTTGGTTAGAAAAAAGTAAAGGAAGCCAGTGGTTATGATGAACTGAAGCTAAATAAACAATGAGACGATGATGAGAAAAGTAATAGTGAATACATAAATTTATTTTGAGTAGACTTTTAACACAATTACCATTAACTGATAAACAAAGTTAGCTGAGCAAAATAAACAAAAAATTGAAAGAAAAAGGACCTTAATATATGTATTTTTCGTGTTCGTTCCTTTGAAAACATTTTGAGGGCAGAGTTTCGCCAAATCTTCAGAAATGAACCCAGTTCCGTCAGTGAGAATACATTCTTTCTCGTTATGATAAACAACTTTGCCATTTCCATCCTAAACCAGCAAAAAGAAATTAAATCACAAAACTATATTTTGCTGCAAGCATGTCCATAAATTATAGAACCTATTAAGGTGACTTAAATAATGACTATACCCGACAATATTCATCTGGTATTTTTTGGACAGCAACAGTTGTTAAGTCAACATTAAGCGTATAGGTCTTTGACAGAATTAGAGAGAACCTGATTAACTATGAGGTTAGTACATGGGACCAAATATATTGAGGAAGTGGATGAAGAAAAACATAAAGAATCTTTAAAAGATAGCATCAACACAAATACCATACCTGGCCATATACTTGTCAATACTGGGTAACATGTGTGCATGCATAAAAAAAGATCTACAATCAGACATTGTCTTATTTGACAAGATGTACGATTCCCTTTCATCTGCAGAACAAGATGATTCTGTCCTAACAAAATAACATTTGACCGAGGAAGCTGTTGAGTCCTCCTTCTTCGCTTCCTTTCCACCATCTTTGAAAACTGTTCAATTGATAGAAAATTTTAAAACACATACGTAAGTCACCAATGGTTTCTTAGACAATTAAAGAGACAGCAACAGACACGGGTCAATGACATTATGATGATTTAAGAATGCTTTTCACAGCAAATGACTGAAATGGGTCAAAAGCAACCCAGGGTAGAAAGAACGGAAGGCAGGCATATTCACTTGGTCATAAAAATTAACTGGAGAAAGTCGTAGCAATCTTACAGAACCTATAATTACTTCTGATAGAATAATAGTTTCAAAGTTGAGACGGTTATAATGGTAACCTATAGAATTGTAGCTTCCATACAGATTAACTCAATGTATGATTATAAGGATGGCATATAATTAAAGAACATACATTATTGGGCAGACAAAATTCAGAAATGTGGTAAAAAAAACAAATAACATAAAGTGGGAGGAAAACGGATGCAAAAGCAGATAGGAAGGGTTGTAAACATGCATCCTAGATCATATGTTGCACACACTAAATGAAAATGCAAATTTCCCAAACTAATTACATCTTAGTCGGATAAAAAATTACCTGGATTCAATATCATAGAAACCCTAAAATAGTCTAAATAAATAAATTAAAACTAACAAGTAACAGGATTACCAAAAAAGCGATACAAACGAAGACCAACACGGATCCCTTCTTTTCCAAACTTCCCATAGAGCTCATAAGCCTCTTGAACACTGGTATTTTCCTTTCTTTCATTCGGATCCATAAATTTAACAACTAGAACATTGTCATCACCTAGTGACTTCTGCAGGTGTGTTCGTGTGGTTTGCAAACAAGGGCCCTAAATAATTCAATCAAAGAGGCAATAAAATAAACCACATTTTCCGCAGTTGAGTAAGCAATTAAAATATTGACCATATAAAAATCTGCACAAAGTTTATTGATTCAGGACAATAATTTTAATGCACTAATTAATATTATTATTATTTAATAATCTATTAAATATTATAATTAATTCTACAAAAATTGAAACATTCATAGCATCAAAGTCATTGAATAGTGGAAGAGTTACAATCACAACGACAAACTTCACAGGACACAAACCCAAAGGAGGAGAAAGACATACAAACCTTGAACCTTAAGCTCCCATTTGGAGAAACATAGCACTCATATCTAGGTGTACTTCCAGAATCCCATTCAAGAGACTGCAGAAAGAAACAAACGTTGCAAAATAGTTAACAAGAAATAGCCAAAAGCGAATAGGAAACAGCTACAGGTTGGTATGTAGCATTTTCTATCGAGAATGTCTCCTACGGTTAAAACCAGGTTTTAGTTTCAACATCAGGTGATATCCAGTTAGTTCAATACTTGCGACATAACCTCTAATACATGTTGCTTAACACATTCATATGGGTTAAAATTCACCTGAGTCCCATTAAATGATGTAAACCTGATGTTTTATTTGGTGAGACCCATTATCGAAGCAGTTCAATCCACTCAAATTTTATTCAACATTAAAGAATATGTAGTGTAGAGTCTCACTATATCTCGACTCTCCTAGTTTCAAATTAGTTTGATCCACAAGAATATTATCCAATGATAAACAATAAGTTGAGTGTGTTAAAGAGGACATATCAGTGTTGCTATTTCCAGACCACGAAAAAGCGGTTAATTCAAACTTCGCTATACTACGGTGCAATAGTGTTGCTATTGCTGCTACTTGACAACACTGCCTTGTTTTCAATATTTTAACAAGTTAAACCTGAACAACTAACTACACTATTGGGAACTACTAGCATTACTAAGCCAAAATCTAAAACTATCATAACTGTAGAACATTCAGGTTCTAAATAATACAAATTTATAACTGTTTATCTTCATCATCACATAAAAATAAGTAAAGTTCTTTGATACCCTAGTGTTTTGTTCGGTAAAAGTACACTTTAGACAATTTTCACTCAAAAATCAAATTCATTTCAAATTAGTTTATTTTGAAAGAAAAGTAGTTAAATACAAGAAAATTAAATGAGATTAAATGATTGGAAGTTGGTATGCACCCAACAACACTCCAGGTACTGGAGTGTTCACATAATAACGACAACAACAACAATAAATGAATCAGTGATCATAAGATAGTGTTTTACCAGTCGACGATCTCCATAGTAGCATTTCCCAAAATCTTCCCATATCTTACTCTCAAAATCTCGCATCGGCAAATCTTTCAAGTTTCTAACATATTCAGCCGTCACAACCTTTTCAATACTCTCTCTGTGACACAGGAAAAAAAAAAATCAAAACCACACATTTAAACAAAAACAAAGTTCAAAGAGTTGTGCTATTTGACGTCAAATTTTGACAACAAATTACATGGTTAACCTAGTTCAAATATGTCGTTAATTATAATCAGTAGCTGCTTAATGGATACAAACAATTGTCGCAACTCATCAATTAACAACTAAACACAATGAACCATGATTTTCAAGTGTTCAAATATACACATATAAAATACATGTAATTTGCATGTGCTCAAATAGACATGATATTGATCAACCACAATTTGTTCAAATAAATAAACACTTCAAAATCATGGTTATTAAGGTTCGATATCATGTTTAATTGTGTGCAGTTGATGGTTAATAAACTACGAAAGACTTGTTTTGTTTTACTATATTCGTTCATTAACAATCAAAAAATTTGTCAAATCAGATGTTAAAAAATATTACGTCAAAATCAACTCTCAAAGTTCACCCCTGAAATAAGTTTACGATATTATGAATATTTCAAAGAGGTCGCTTGAATATAATAAACCATTCCTTATCAATTAGGTTTCTATTAATTAAAACATCATAAAAAAAAGGTCTCTACTCCCTCATTTCATATTAATACACTACTTAAACTGCTAATTTTACTAAACATTGTAAATTCAATCAACTAGCTTATCTACTATGAGCTAGCTTATAAGTCATCAACTATAAGTTCATCAACTGTAAGTTCATCTCATATAAGCTAACTTATCAGTCATCCGTTATTTTTTACCAAACATAGCCTAATACAGCCGCTATAAGCTATAAGCTCATGTGAAAAATGACCCTTATCAAAAAGGTGCTTTTTAAAATCAGATGAGCTTATAAGGTAAAAAAAACAGTTCTTACCAAACAGAGTCTTAATACTTACAAAGCATTTGACCAGAGAAAATAAGTAAATAAAATAAAATAAAAAAGAAGAGTTTTAAAGTATTACCCTCCAGCATAACTCAACATCAAAAACGATTTTCGAAACTCTAACTCTCCCAACGCCGTTACAACACTGGAATCCTCCAACGAAGGAAATGCTAACGGAGACGTTTGCAGCTGTGAAGGTAAAGAAGACAATGGAGACGATTGTAGCGGCGGCGACGGTGGTGGAGGAGAAAAGGAGTAAGTAGGTTGTTGTTGTTGTTTAAGCAAGTGCATAACGTAATGATTAAGAGTTTTTGTAATTGGTCTTTGAGAAATATGATTGAGAATTTGTAGAGCGTGTTCTTCTCCGATCGCGGCGAGGCGTGTTCTCGGTATAGGATCGAGTGGTGGTTGATTCTGTTCATGGCGAATTCGTTCTATAAGATTTTCTACTGATGCCGGAAGTGTCACCGGTGGTTGCTCCGTCGCCATAACTAACTTTCACGGCGAAAACAGAGTAATGAGAAGAGTGAAAAGAAGAAGAAGAAGAAGAAAAAATGGATATAAATAAAAATAAAAATAAAGGAATATGAAGCGAGTGAAGTGAAGTGAAAAGACATGACGCTGCATTACTTCAGTTCAGAAAAAGAACAGTGATGATGAGAATCTTACAAAGCACGGTTCCTTTTAATTTTACACGTGTGTGTGACTTGGTTCAAACTTCAAACGGTTCTATTATTACAAGGAAGGAGGAAAAACAGATTAATAAAATAATTAGGTCTGTTTGGTAAAACATATAAGCTAACTTATAGTTTACGGTCGTATGACAAAAAATAATTTGTTTGGTAACAATATTTTATCATGAGTTTATAGTTTATTTCACTAGCTTATTTGTTAATTGTTATTTTTTACTGTTATTTCAATTAATGTTTAAGCTTATGTGAGTCTATAGATATCGAGGATTTGATTTAGTGTTAAAACTTTAGTCACAAAGGTGGTGATAGAATATATCTAAAGTCATTACACATTAGTTAACATTATGTTACGTCCTAATAGTTAGGGTTAATAATCATTTAATAATTATATTAGTCTATGAACATTCGTATTCGTATAAAAAACATTAATAACAAACATTAATGGTGTGTTTGGTTTAGAAGAGAAATTATGAATAGAAATAGGTAAGGAAGAGTTTGAGAAAAGATAAAAAAAAATAGAAATAGAGTAGATTTGATAAATTATTTGGTATAAGAGAGAAGTGTTGTTTATATTTAAAAGTACTATAATATCCCTACATTAATATAACATTTTCATTCAAACAAATTTGATTCTTTTGTTTAAATTCAATTAATTAATTTAACTACTTATTTTAAATAGAACGTATATATTTTTTTTATATGGATTTAAGTATTTTTTTATCAATAAAAAGTGTAGTATTTTCAAAAAAAACAAGTGTAATATTTTGTAAATGTTTTATGAAATATTAAGCATACCACGAACACATACGAAATAACGATACACTATACATTTATACTAGAAAAAATCCACTTCATATGAAATAAAGTTTTTTGTAAGGAATGAATGAAGCAAATTGTCATTGAAAAAAATTTACTGTATAATAAAAGCATACAAAATTAAGAGAAATGATATTCGCACAACATTATGTGATAACTTTTGGACAATTTTATCTCTCATACTCATATAACATTCTTATTTTCTCACTTCTTTTTCTCTCTTCATTGTTTTTGTACAATAAGAAGAGAGAAAAACAACGTTGTCACCAAAGTTGTCATCAATTGGATGTACAAATATCACTACTCCAAAATTAATTAAATGAAAAGAGATTAATTAAATGAAAAGAGAAATGAAGGGTATAATAGAAAGGGTTGATTAAGTTTTTAGTCCCTATAAATATTCACAGTTTTGTTTTTAGTCCCTACAAAATAAAATCACAATTTTTAGTCCCTGTTACATTTTCCTTAAGCATTTTAGGGACCAAAAATGTTGATGAAATTTTTTGACAGGAACTAAAAATGCTGATAGAAAATTTTTATAGGGACTAAAAATGCTGATGGAAAATTTTATAGGGACTAAAAAGTGTGATTTTATTTTGTAAGAACTAAAAACAAAATTCTAAATATTTATAGGGATCATTTACTTAATTAACCCTAATAGAAATATAGAAAAGCGTCCCATCTCTCTTCCATTTTTAGTCGGTTATGAGGAGAAAGAATTTTGTGTGGGACCCACAGATTCTTAGTCTCTCTCCCCTATTTCTCATCACCATTAAATAGGGAAAGTTCATCATCTCTCTTCAACTTCTCTCTTCTCTATTTCTATCCTACCAAACTGAGTGTAAAAGAATAAAACTAAGTAACTCAATTGCATTCAAAAGTACTCAACAAATTACATAGTTCAAGTAGTTACAAAGAAGGTCTTCTGCATGACTTGATCCAGGAAACTAGCTACTGATGATAACTAAACATAAAAATTGCATATGTAAAGAAATACATGAATAAAAGATCATTGTATGACGACTCCTCGCTCTAGGGTGATTTCGGTTGCTCCTGGCCTTCTAAATCTCCTCAGTTGCACGACACACTACTCATAGTATGCATCGTTCATGTACCAGTAATTGATCCTTCAACTTTTCTTCATCTCTTCTCCCACTTCTCCTCACTAAAACGTTGGTGGTGACTAGACCCCAAGAAACCACTGGATACTAATCTTATAAAAAAGTATAACATGGCCACAAAGATGTCTACTTTTGATGATTTGATATGGTTCAAGGTATTGTACGCATAATTTCCTTTCCATGCTCATCCATTGGTTTATTTACAAAACTCAACTAAGACATAATGAAAAGTTACTAAGCAGACTCTAAAATGACTCCTAATTTATACTAAAAACACTATATGACGAGATCTTCAAACCTCTTTTGAGTTGTTTGTATCAAGTTGTAGGTGTGCTCGTGGTATGGTTTAAACTTTTGAGGCAAACTATCATCTTATCCAAAATAAAAGTCACATGCGGTTCGGTTTGGATTACTATTTAAAAAAAATCTGAAGCTAACCGATCCAAATATATGCAGCTTAATTTGGATCGGTTTTTGGATATGCAAAATACATAATATTTTATTTTACTTTTACTTTTTTTAAGGATATAATTTTTTTTATTAAACTTAATATTACACAAACAAGGTACAATAATAAGTTGGATGCAAAATATATTAAAAAAATAAAATTATGTTATGAAAGTTATCGATTATTATTGAAACATATGAAGTAATAATAATATAGATTAAATTAGTGAAATATATAAGATCAACACATAATACTAATAAACGAAAAAATAAGTATTAATATTTACTTTTTGCGATTCGGTTCAGTTTTGAAAAAGTTATCTGAAATTCGATCCAATCTTACCGGTTTTTACAAAACAACTTCCAATCGCATCCAAAAGTATTCGATTTTTTGCGGTTTTCAATTTTTTTGGATCGGTTTGCGATTTTATTTTGGATTGGTTTGGATTTGAACACCCCTGCCAGGTTGTCACGATCTTCTTCGGTGGCAGAGAATTGCACTGGTTGGCTTTGAATTGGTCGAGTGGAACTCATTGTGGGTTCTTCCCGATTAATGATAATATGTGGATTTGATGATGTATTTTCGTCAACAATCTTTTGTCCACATTCCACATTGATGTTCATCCAATCATTAACAAAAGCAATGCAATTTTTCCATTGATCTTCAATTATATGTGGATTTATTGCACTTTTGTTTAGATTTCTGATGTGAGTGACTTTGTGCCTCAGTTCCTCAACAAAGTTGTCAAAAGATGGGAAATGATGATGTGTAGATGAAAGTGTTAGACAATCATGAAGTTTTTCATCAGAGACACTAGGTGATGTCGAAGACATGGAGGTATTTCCTTCAAGAGTTGAAATATGAAGTAGAGCAGTGTTTAGTAACTGTTGTGGAAAATCTTCAATTTTCAACAACTTTTCTTCCTTTTTCGTTGGACTAGTGGTGACAGGAGAATGTAAAGGAAATACATTTAGAAGCTGAACTCCAGATGCATTCGTATTATGAACGTTGGAAGCTTTAGCAACAGGAGGAGGTGTAGATGGAGGCGCTAACAAAGAGGAGGGTTTGGAAGAAGAGATTGTAGACGGCGACGAAGGGGAGGGTTTGGAAGGGGAAGGTTTGTAAGGAGGCTGTTTAAGCATGTGCACAACGTAAGCATTAAGACTTTTTTCAATTTTACATTTGGAAATATTGTCAAGAAGTGTAAAAGCTAGTTGTTCATCGATCGCAGCAAGGCGACGCCTTGCTAAACGATCAAGTGGTTGTTGCGTTTGGTCCTTGCATATTTTATCTATCAGATTCTCTACTGATGCTGAAAATATCACTGGTTGCTCTGCCATGACAAATCTTAAAAGTGAGAGAATTTGAGTAGATAATGAATGAGAGTGTTGATTTAAAAAGAAAAGAAAACCTCACTTCGGTTCACTAGTAGGACAATGGTCTTTTCGGAGGGGTGTAAGAATGTTACACAGTAAGATTCTCGTTTTGATTGAACCGTAAAAATTAAAAAAACTTCATGAATAGATTTTGAGTGAGTGGGTGCTACTGCTAGTTCAAACTTCAAAGTCAAACCGTCCTTTTGCATGGATGAAAAAACTATGAATGACATTTTTAACATGTAGTATATACTTCCTTCAAAAAAAACATGTAGTATATACTAATAAGTAAATCCTGGACCGATAATAATAAAGGTTATGCTAATCAGTGCCTTAAGACACTTGTTAAGGATAAAAAAATATAAATAATTGATAAATTTTATATAGTAAAAGTTACATTTTAAAGTTTTAAGGTATTAAATATATAATTTCTTAGACAAAATTTCGTATTTAGACTTCTTAACAAGAACCTTAAAGATATTTATTAGTATTTTGCTAATAATAAATAAATCAACATAAGTTGAAAATTTTGATCAATTTCATCCCGGAAGTTTACGGTGTGTATATATATAACTTTTATCTATAATGTCTAATTTAATTGATAATGATGATATTGTAAGTTAAGATTTTCAACTAGGTTATGCATGATCTAGCGATTGAGCTAGTGAGTTTTTTTCATTAAACTTTTTTTTTATTGAATGTGCGTGTCAATTTTAGTTAGTGTTTGTCATTTCATTTACAAATAAAAAAATATATCTTAAATTAAATAAAAACAAAACTTAGATGCATTTGTTTAGGGGCACCCCTAATATGGAGCATATTTTTTTGATCCATTTCTGCTTTTCGTATGACTTTTAACTAAACTATTATCCCATTCTTTAAATCTATAATTTTTTTTAAAGTTTGTTATAACAACAAATGTATATTTTTTAATTACAAATCATAAAAAAAAACATTTAAGAAAATGCATCTAAGTTTTTTCTATTACATATGCCAATTATTTTGTTCATTTATAAAATAATATATACTATGTATAAAGAAAACTACTCATTTCAGCACTTTTGATCTGGTTATTTCCTTTCCAAAATTACTTTCAATTTTCAATACAAATAACACATGTAACAAATAGATAAGAATAAATTCAAATATTTTAAAAAAATGTAACAAACATGATATGGATATATATATATATATATATATATATATATATATATATATATATATATATATATGTCAGGTTTTTTTTTACTTTATTATTTAAAGAGTGTAACAAACTTGATGAGTATATTTATATATTTTTTCATTATTCCAATTATACCCTTAGACAATTTTTTCCATAATAAAGACTGTTGTCAGTGTCATTAAAAAAAAGAATTTAGATTTATTTTTTTGTTATATTGTTGGTGTCATTTAAATAGATAATCATAGTTATCATGATTTGTTATAACTTGAAAGCAACAAACATTTATATTTTTAGTTTTAATCAAAATTAAAATTTCATAAAAAAGAAAAACACCGCTCATAATTTTCAAATGTTAGCGCAATAAAAAGAGCGAAAAGACGGACACGTGAATGCGTGTCTTTTCGCTAGTGCTTATAATAAACATCCATCAATCCTCTTTGATAATAAATTTTCAAAGAGTTTAAAATTTTAAAAGAGCTATTTTGAATAATTTTTTCAAAATCTTTTGAGGTATATCTTTTGCAAGATAATTAATTATTTTTTTTTAAGAAAAGAAACTTCAAGATGATGAGTTGATATCTAATATTCTCAGCTTGCAAATAATTTGGTTGAATAGTTTGCGTTTGGTAAATCTTTTGTTAACACATATGTCAGGTGATGCCCAAAATGTGTAACTCCCAAATTGTTTCTTATTGGTACTATTAGAATACATGCATAAAAATGTAGTCATTGAAAGTATAACGTTACTTTGGAGAAGCTTTGGATTATTAATCAAAAGATATTTGAGCTCTAAGCATATTAATCCTTTGAAAAATTCCATGTATTTCCTCTTCCTTGTGAGTGAGTAGTTTTTCGTCTACTCAAGATTAGTGCTCAAATGCTCATGGGGTCATGTGACTCGCCTCTATCATATTGGTTTGTCTTGAGAGTATTTCATACTAACATTTTTATCTCAATTGCTAGTGGATTTAGCAACTAGAACCCATGTGTAATTTGTCCAAAATGGTGTTGCCTGCAAAGGTTTCAAATGTTTGACTAAATTTGTCTCCCATTTTTAATTACTTTTATACCCATGTCTTAGTAACACTGCACACAGTCAACTATGATTTCAAATCTCTTTATTTCTTTTTCATAATTTATGAATAAAATAAACTGAATTTAGCAAAACAGAAGACTTAAAGGTAACAAAAATCCTAACTAAAATCGCAGTTACTTATTGAAATTGTCAACGATCCCCGACAACACCACAAAAAATTTGATGGTCAATTTAACAAGTGTACTAAATTATCATCAAGTAGTAATATTTATAAAAGTTTATATCCACATGGATTTTGAAATTCCTACTCAACTACTACAATCATGATAAAGATATTGGAGTGGAGGGTTGCACTAGACAATGGTTGGTTTATACTAACGAAGTAAAAACATATTGAACTGTGATTAGGTCATGTTCGATTGTCTTATTTTTCGCTACTCAGTAACTAAGTCTAGAGCCTACAATTGTTTACTTTGTTTTAGGTGGTCTAACAAAAGTAGTTAAGCCCGTTGTTTTAGTAGTAACCCTCTTCGTTTATTACAATCCCATAATGTCTTAGGTGAATAAGTAAGCATTGAAGTCTTGACTTTGCGTTACAACTCTTATGACAAATGTGGCAGTAGAATATGTCTAAAGCTATTATAGATTAAACGGTTAACATTAAGGCTAATGATAATTTAAGAGACTTAGATTAGTTTATGAATATTGGTAAACACATAAACAACATTAATAAAATAGATTAACAAACTAAAACTAAATAACTCAATTGCATTTAAAAGTACTCAACAAATAACATGGTTCAAGTACTTACAAAGAAGGTCATCCACATGACCTAACCAAGGAAACTAACTAAACATAAACAATTGCATATGAAAATAAATGCATGATTAAAGGATCAGTTTATCATGAATCCTCACCTCTGTGATGTTTCTGATCACTCCTAGCCTTTATAATCACGATTTTGATGGGTTATGATTGTCCTAGAGTGTTTTTCCACGAGACATGGCTTTTCTTTTTATAGGCGAGCGTTTCCAATATTTCTGGAATAGTTTATGCGCGACACACACAACCTTGTGTGCGACTCGCATATCCTTGTGCACATCGTGCATGAGACAGTGATTGAACATCTTGAAATCCTTTCCAAGCTCTGTGACACACAACTCATAGTACCCATCACACATGTATGAGTAGATGATCCTTCAACTTTTCTTTATCTCTTGTCCCATTTCTCATTATCGAAACACCAATGGCAACTATACCCCAATAAATCACTTGATAAATCTTGTAAAAAGTACAACACGACCACATAGTTATCTGGTTTGAGTGATTTGACATGGTTCAAGACCTTGTACGCATGATTGCTCTGCCATGCTCATACATTGATTTATTTACACAACTCAACTAAAACATAATGAAAACTTACTAAAATAATTCTGAAATGACTCCTAATTAATGTTAAAAATATTATATGACGAACTAAAACATAATGAAAAACTTACTAAAGTTTAACAAAATTTTGAGAGCAAAAGGTCGAGGCTGTGCTGGATTTGAGCTTGAGATTGCTTGATTTGTTCCAGGTTGTCAAGATCTTCTTTGGTGGCAAAGAATTTCACTGGTTTGCTTTGAATTGGTGGAGTGAAATTCATCGCGGGTTCTTCCATAGTAATGACAGTAGGTAACCTGGGATTAGGAATTCCCAACTCCGTAATGGGTTCAATTATCTGAGCAGATGAATTCCATGATATATTTTTCTCAACCAGCTTTTTTCCACATTCCACATTGGTGTTCATCCAATCATTTACAAAAGCAATGCAATTTTTCCATTGGTCTGCAATTATATATGGATTTATTGCACTTTTGTTTAGATTTCTTATGTTGGTGACTTTGTGTCTCAGCTCCTCAACAAAGTTGTCAAAAGATGGAAAATGGAGATGTGTAGATGAGAGTGTTAGACAATCATGTAGATTCCCATCAGAGACAATAGGAGATGAAGGAGTTTTTTCTTGTAAGGTAGCGTTTAGAGGTTCGATTTTAGTTTCATAACTGTGTAGTGGTGATGGTGACTCATTTTGCATTTGAGAAGCAAAATTTTGAGGATTTTGGAATACCATTTCATGATTATCAACAAGGTGATTTGCTTCAAGAGTTGAAATATGGGGTAGAATAGTATTTAGTTCCTGTTGTGGAAAATCTAAAATTTTGAACAACCTTTCTTTCTTTGGAAGTTGGATTCGAGATGTATTTGTATTATGAATGCTTGAAGCTCTAGCAACAGGAGGAGGCGTAGACGGAGGTGCTGACAAAGAGTAGGGTTGGGAAGGAGAGAGTGTAGACGACGACCAAGGGGAGGGGCTGGAAGGAGAGTGAGAGTAACGAGGTTGTTTAAGCATGTACATAACGTAAGCATTAAGACTTTTTGTAATTTTACATTTGGAAATATTAGTAAGAAGTGTAAAAGCTTGTTGTTCTTCAATCGCAGCAAGACCTTGTCTCGCTAAATGATCAAGTGGTTGTTGCGATTGTTCCTTGCATATTTGATTTATCAGGTTCTCTATTGTTGCCGAAAAAATCACCGGTTGCTCTGCCATAACAATCGTAAAAATGCTAATCGAAAGTAAAAAAAATTGAGAAGATAATGAATGAGAGTGTTGATTTTAAAAAAAGAAGAGGAAAATAGTGTATATAAATAAAGGAATGAGAAAGAAAGTGAAGTGAGTGCTTTTCATGGTTGAATGAAAGGAAAGGGCAGGACACAAACCTCATTTCGGTTCACTAGTAGGACAATGGTCTTTTCGGAGTGGTGTAAGAATGTTACATAGCTTGATTCTAGTTTTGATTGAACCGTAAAAATTAAAAATGTCAACCACTAAATTTTGTATGAGTGAGAGTGCTAGTTGAAACTTCAAACCGTCCTTTTGCATGGATGAAACTATGAAAGACATTTTTTACATAGCATGATCCTAGTTTTGATTGAACCATAAATATTAAAGAAAGTCCACAATGCGGGCTAGTTGAAACTTCCAACCGTCCTTTTGCATGGATGAAGCTATGAAAGACATTTTTTTACACATAATAATAATAAATAATTCTTGGTCTCTCAAAAATAATTTACTCGAGACATTTTTTATTGGAAAATTTACTCGAGACATTTGTTAGCAAGACCCTAATAAAAAATACTATAACATGCTCAAGTATAATCAAATAATAGTTCAACAAAATTGATGTATATTTGGATAAAAATTTGGAACGGATACATATATTTTGTTCGATTTTTTTTGCTTATATTTAAGATATGAGAGAGTAAATCAACATAAATCGTGAAATTTGATCAATCTAGTCTATGGCGTTTTAGATATAAAATAAATTAACTCTCGTCTATAAGGTCTAACTCAAATGATAAGAACGATATTGTTAAGCCAGAACTTTACTTAGATTCAAATCCAAGACCTTATAAATGTATGTGGAAATTTTAATTGGTGTTTGTCACTTAATCTACAAATTAAAACATCACTTAAATTAAAGAATGTCAATTAATTTAGTTCATTTATAAAAATATATTCTTTTATAAACATTCATCAATTCTTTTTGGATGATAAAATTTCAAAAATGGTTAAACATAAAAATAATTTTTTAGATATATTTTTTTAAAATTATATGATTTTCGTTATGTTAAATCTCTAACGATCAATATATAAATTTTTAAATATCAAACTTACTCTCCCAAGAACAAATGAGTTCAAAATAATTTATACAATTCTTAAGTTTTAATAAAAATCATCTTTAGAAATATAAAGGAAAAATCATATTTTTTTAACCTATAACAAAGGGTCTAAATCTCTAAAAACTGAGAGATTTTCTCATTGTCTCCCTTTCTTTTTGTGCGCACTATAAAATTCTTATATTGCATTTGTTCAAATCCTATAATCTAAGTGTCTATTTGTGGTTTCAGATTCTATAATTCAAAAGTAATCAAAAAACGACATACCAATTTTTTTCTCCTATAAATCACATTTTACCTCAAACAACAAAAAATAAAATAAAAGAAGTCACATGTCTTATTGATTCGACATCATGAAACTAGATTTTAATGATACTAAGATTCAATATATTGATGTCCTTCAAGTTCTATAAACCGAAGATGTAAAATATGTGTTTTTTTTTTTGGTAGTGAAATATGTGTTTAACTTACATGATATTAAGTAGAAGATGAGAGCAGCACATAAAAAAATAGACTATAATTGTTTTATCCTTCATTTTTTATCAATAAAAAACAAATCATTTTTTTAATCCATAACAAACTAACCTTTAAAATTGGCTCCAAATTTGTTCCTCAACTAGTTAACACTGACAGTATAAACACAACAACGCCGTCGTCTCGCCGGATTCATTTTGTAATCCTCAGTTTCGAATCTATCCTCTCTCTCTTTCTCTTCCGTCGATTTTGCTTTCAATTTGTTTTTCCATCACGAAAACGAAATCTGCATATATTTGTTTTCTGTCATGAAATTTATTTTTCTGATTTAAATGTTATACAAGCTTCAAATTTATTCAATGATTCGTATTTCATTTCATAATTTGAATATTGATTTTTATGTAGAAATGTTCATTTAAATTTGTTGGTTAACTTGTTAGGGAACACTGGACACAACACTAATACTCACACGCAGATATTGATAATAATTTTAAAAAAATAAAAGTGATTGAATATAACTACATGTGACGGTGTCGTGTTGGACTTATGTGCCTTCAATTTGAAGTTTCGGGGTTGCATAAGGCCAATTTAGATTTACTTATTTGAGTTTGTTTAGTGACATAAACATTTGTGAAACTGTATGAGGAAACCTAAGAATACTGTTCATAAGTTGTTTTCAGCTCATTTTCATAAGCTAAAGACACGTGACAATCCTTCAACTTTGACTCTTGGTGTTTAATAGGGTGTGTTTGTGAGTTGGATTTTGGAGGGTTTGGGAAGGGAGGGCTTTGGAATGTATCATTTTGTTCGTTTAATTTTTTTAAAATATCAAATATATGTAAATATAGACTTAGCCCTCGAAAGTCATCCCTCCAAACACACCCATAGAGTTTGTTTGGATTGACTTATTTGAGTTTATCTACTGCCATAAACATTTGAGCGACTGTTTAAGGGAACTTATAAACACAATAAGTTATGGACACATGATACACCTCCAATTCGAAGAATCGGTGTTAGTTATGGACACGCCGCACACCTCCAATTTGAAGAATTGGTGTTACATATGGTATGTTTGGATTGACTTATTTGAGCTTATCTATTGACATAATCAGTTGTGCGACTGTTTGAGAGGACTTATCAACACAACTTATGACACGTTCGTAAGCTGTTTTCGGCTTATTTTTGCAAGCTCTTCAAGATATCTTATAGCTTTTACGAAAACAATTTAGCTTAGTTTTATGTTTTGTTATAGAAATAGCTTTATACATAAGCGCTTATCATGATAAGCAGTGGCGCAGGCACCACCCAACTAGGTTGGGCTGTAGCCCAGGCTCTACTGATGCTTGCTTTGTAAAAGCCCAGCCCAATGCCATTTTTCCCACTTAAAAAAGAAAGGAGAGAGAGATAGAATTTAGTGTTTTGTTTCTATTTTTTCAACGCGTATACTCTTCTCCTTTTCTACAACTACAAGCGACTCTCCCTCTCCCGGTCTTGTTTTACTTTCCTTTGCTTCTCCCTGACTCACTCTCTCAACTCTCAGACTGCCTCCATTTTCATTCCTTCTCCTCTCCACTCTCCTTCAGGTTTGTTCTAATTCTATGTTATTTCCTTTGTTATTTGTTCTATTTTGTTAATGATGTTTGTTATTTGTTAATGGGTGAATGAGTTGATTATTCAAATTCCAAACCCCAATTTAGAATTGTTGATAATCCCCAATTTTGATTTCTCAAACCCTAATTCAGAATAATTATTGCTAAAGGATCGATAATACTTTCATTTTGTACAATGCTTTGAGATTGAATTTCATTGGTGCTGATTAATTTTAATTTATATGATATATCATTCTAAAATGACGATTTTTTTAATACAATTCAAAATAATGTTTGTAGGTAAAAAAATGAAAACTTTTTTAAAGTTGGTATGTTAACGAGGGTTATAACTTATGAAACTTCATCACAATTTGTGCTTTGTGCTATTGTTATCAAACTTCATCACAAAAATGAAAAACTTTTGTAGTGTACTGTTTGTAGTGTACTCTTAAATTATGCTTTTAACTATGTAGAATCTGTAGGAAAAAAAACAAGACTAAATGTGATAATGCTTGAAAGTTGAAAAATGTGATAATGCTTGAAATTAAATTTTCAAACTATTATATGTGATATGTTTATATGTTATCTTTTATATAAACTTTCAGAGATGAGGAGGTTTTTGGTTGATAGAACAAGTATTGAGAATGTGAATGATGTGCAACGGGAAGCCGAAGTAGAAGAACCACCGCCTAATGTGGCCAATGAGTTTAATCCTTTTCTTTTTGTGAAGATGTTCAAAGTTTGGCTATGAAGATGGTTCAAACTAAGAAACATTTGGTATTTCCATTAGTCTACAAACTCATTGAGTTGGCTTTGATATTGCCGGTGTCGACAGCTTCCGTTGAAAGAGCTTTTTCAGCAATGAAGATTATCAAGACTAAATTGCGCAACAAGATCAACAATGTGTGGTTGAATGACTTGATGATATGTTACATTGAGCGGGAGATAATCAAGTCGTTTGATGATGTTGATATTATTCGAACATTCACTCGAAAGAGGTCGCGGAAAGGGCATTTACCTCCTAATTTTATTTAGCACGCTATTGGCAGGCTATATTTCATCTTTCTTATTTAAAATTGTACTTTTGTTGAAAAAATGACGAACCTCTTTTATTTCGATTTATGACTATTTATATATATTATGTCACATATGAATTTGTGATAAACTTTTTGCCCAGGTTTTATAAAATTCCTGGCTCCGCCACTGATGATAAGTGCATGTAAAAAGCAGCAAATTAAGCTGAAGCAGGGTCATAGTTTTAGAGGTGATGATAGACAACTAGGATCATAGTTAACTTGGTATGTAACAATGCAGATAGGTAGGAGGAAGGAACGGAAAAGCCGCCGTATGATTGCATGCTTTTGTTCAAGCCAAATGTGAATATAACTACATGTGACAGTGTCGTGTGCCCTTCAAGCCAAATGTGAATATAACCACATGTGACAGTGTCGTCTTGGACACACGACACACCTTCAATTTGAAGTATTTGTTACATATGGCCTGTTTGGTGTGTCCGGTGTCCGACATGTTTTGTTCGACTCCAACGAATGTAATTACATTAAATTATGTCATTTTCTCAAATTATTATCGATGTTGACATGTTCGTATCGTGTCCGGTGTTTGTGTCCATGCTTCATAGCTTATTTGAGCTTGTTTACTGACATAAATCACTTGCGATGATGTCTGAGAGAACTTCTGAACACAACTTATGACACATTCATAAGTTGTTGTCAGCTTATTTTCACAAGCTCTTCATGATAGTAATGAAAATAGCTTATAACTTATACGAAAACAATTTAACTTTATTTTATGTTTTGTTATAGAAATAACTTATACATAAGCGTTAATCATGATAAGCGCATATGCTATATAAGCTGCAAATTAAGCTGTAACTGGGTTAACTTGTTATGTCATGATGCAGATAGGTAGAAGGAAGAAGGAAAAATGGCACCTTATGATTGCATGCTTTTGTTCAAGCCGAATGTGAAAAAAGAAGCTCTAAATGGTTTAGTTTCAAGGATTGGGAAACATGTGTGTAAAAGAAATGGGGTTGTCACTGAGGTTAAGAGTTTTGGAACGATTATGTTGGGTTATGGTGTGAAAAAGCGTGATGGCAGATTCTATCAGGTGAGAGTCTCACACTCATTATTTTCACCGGATACATATTTTGCTAAATTGACTATTGGATTGAAAGCTTATATCATATAGATGATTTGTATAAACGTTGAATTAATATAAAATTATTTGATATATTATTGAGGTGCGTCAAGATTAACATCGTATTTTTATTATAAAACTTTTTAATTAAAGAGAAACAAGAGGTACTCCAACCCAATGCCTGCATGATTTATTTATTTATTTTTTCCATTTATATATAATCAGGTGATGTGATGGACAACTGTGCTAGAAAAATTACCAAATTAATGTGATGCATATAGGCAGGGTTTTAAAAACTGGTTCGAAACTGTAGCACAGGCAGCAACACAATGCTTTTAATGTGGCCGAAACCATAACGTAAGGGTGATTGAGGTTGCATTGGCCGTATTTGATTGAAATTCTCTACAATATCAAGGATTGTGATGCTACCACAACAATTACACTGACCGCTGTTTAAAACCCTGTGCATAGGTAGATGCTAAATGGCTTTTTGATATTTGATAGTGTATCAGACGGTGCACATAACATAACTCTTAGTTTGGGGTTGAAGTTGATTTATTGGGTGTTTATATAGCAGATGATGGAGGCAGCTTAATTAATTGAAGCAGTTAAATTAAATAGATTATTTATATTTGGATATATGCATTGGAAAACTATTGTGTTCTCAACATTTGTTCTTCAATTAAACAAATAGAATTTGACATGGATAGGAGACAAAAAGTGGACGATAAATAAGCTTTGCATAAGCTTTACCTAAACTGTTTTCATAAACTATCTTTCAATTCATGGGCATGTACTATATAAACTCTTCCAAACACTACCTAAACAAGTACTTATGTCATGTTATAGATCTAAAAAAATCTGATCAAGCTCTTCTAAATGCCCCATATGGATATTTAGAAGAATTTGAACTATAGCAGCTATAGTGGTAGCAGAATTTGAACTAATTGCTATTGTTCCATGATATGCAATTTAGTACATAATGTTGTCAAATAGTGACTATAGCAACGCTATAGCACTGCTGCTTAGTGGAATTTGAACATGCCGCTATTTTCCTATATCTACGGTTGACAAAACTGACTATTATAGTCAATGTGACTCAATAACATGAATTCAAAGAACATCCTATTGAAAATTCTAAAAGTCAAGTGTTTATTGAATGTGCTGTTTTCCACTTGCTGCTGATGAAGTTTCAGCAAACTAGCATATTTGTAGTTTGAGAGTCTGTCTTTGGTGTAACAAAAAGAGTTGCATGTTCTTTTATATAACTTCAAATGGAAATTATGCAAAGCTACGACCAGCATAACAAGACAATGAATAATCATATTTGTGTCTTCTAATAAATTTTACCACAAAATTTGAATTTAAAGCAATTGTTTTGATTGTTGTAAAGATGCTGCAAAATTCAGTCACATCAGCTCTGGATGATTGAATAGCACCGACAATGGTCTCGTAATCAACCTAAAAAAATAACGTTCACGAAACCCATTTGTTGAATCCATTTAACAGCTTCAAAAAATAACAAAATAATGAAATATTATTTTTTTGGTCAAAATAATGAATTCTGTTTGAATCTTGGTGTAAAATTGATTTACCCCAACAATATAGATCCATTCATCTCTTTATAATTTGAGTGTATATTAAGCAAATGTGACTTTTGTCTAAAACCTTATAAAATACAATAGTTATATCATCATTTTTTTTTAGAAGTAAGTTCTAGAATTCTGCTCTTCTCCCAGCACGTTTTACTCATTCCCAACCAAACTTTCGAAAATGCTCTTGCGTGAGTTAACTCACGCAGAGATTAACACACACGTGAGCTAACTTCCGCAGGAATTAACACTTGCGTTAGTTAACTCACGCAAGGGCATTTTCGGAAGTTTGGTTGGAAATGAGCAAAACATTTTGTGAGCAGAGCAGAATTCGAAGTTCTATCATCATTTGTTGCTTGAAAGTTGAAACTGATGGGTCAATTCTTTTCCACTTTTTAGCTTTATTAAAAAAAAAACACTTCATACGTTAATTTAGAGTCTTCTTGGAAAAAATTACATTGTATTTTGAGAAACTTAAAGTAATAATAAAACATACTTGCAATGAAATCACTAGTTCAAGAGTGATTCAAGTTTTAGTGAAGGCCAAACTTACCTGCACTACACACTTTTTATTTTAATTTTGGCCCCCTATGTTTCAAGAAGTTGCGATTTTGGCCCCCTATATTTCAAGAAGTTGCGATTTTGGCCCCCTAACTAATTAAAATACAAAACAGCCTCTTATGTATTGGATCTTTGGCAGTTTTGGC